>OLHI01000045.1_pt1 | contig 39706 bp, 33 predicted proteins | sample 1609501 | NCBI WGS metagenome assembly OLHI01 (sample SAMN05416862, study PRJEB24817) | seawater metagenome | isolation source: Sea water | place: Canada:Atlantic | collected 2013-11 | reverse complement strand
TTAAAAACATTACTTCTTATGGTGTCTTTGTTGATTTAGGTGGTGTAGATGGATTGGTGCATATTACTGATTTATCATGGTCAAGAATCAATCATCCAAATGAAGTTGTTGAATTAGATCAAAAATTAAACGTTGTAATTTTAGACTTTGATGATAACAAATCTAGAATCCAATTAGGTTTAAAACAATTATCAGCGCATCCATGGGAAGCTTTAAACACTGACTTAAAAGTTGGAGATAAAGTAAATGGTGAAGTTGTTGTTTTAGCAGATTATGGAGCATTCGTAGAAGTTGAACAAGGAGTAGAAGGGTTAATTCACGTTTCTGAAATGTCTTGGTCTACACACTTACGTTCTGCACAAGATTTCGTAAAAGTTGGAGATAAAGTAGAAGCGCAAGTTTTAACTTTAGATCGTGAAGACCGTAAAATGTCTTTAGGTATCAAACAATTACATCCAGATCCTTGGACCGATATCACTACGAAATACCCAGTTGGAACTACGCATACAGGAACTGTTCGTAACTATACCAACTTTGGTGTATTTGTAGAATTAGAAGAAGGTATCGATGGTTTGGTTTATATTTCTGATTTATCTTGGACTAAGAAAATCAAACACCCATCAGACTTTGTAACTGTAGGTGATAAATTAGAAGTTCAAGTATTAGAATTAGATGTTGAGAACAGAAAGTTAAACTTAGGTCATAAGCAAACTCAAGACAATCCTTGGGATGCACATGAAGCTACGTATGCAATCGATTCTAAGCATGAAGGAACAATCAAAGAAAAGAATGACAAAGGAGCAGTAGTAACTTTTGCTGATGGAGTAGAAGGTTTTGCACCAAGTCGTTTCTTAGAAAAAGAAGATGGTTCTAAATTAGATAAAGGACAAACAGCTGAATTTGTAGTTTTAGAGTTTTCTAAAGAATACAGAAGAGTTGTTGTTTCTCATACTTCAATCTTCAAAGTACAAGAAAGAAAGAATATCAAAGTAGCGGCAAAGAAATCTGCTGATGCTGAAAAAACCACGTTAGGTGATATTGGAGGTCTTGCTGCTTTAAAGAAAAAAATGGAAGAAGGTAAATAATTTTTTACATTTCATATAAATTTTAAAAGCCGATACAAATTGTATCGGCTTTTTTTTTATTAGAAATATGTATTTAGATTGGCGTTTTTTTAATTTTTATAAAGCTTTGAATGCATTAATTATTAAAAATTTCAGTTTCTTGTTCAGATATCAGATATAATAATATTTAAATAAACTATTCATTTACAAATTTTATAATTTAAAAAATTCTTCTATTTTAAAATTCCCACTTATTCCTATATATTCCCATTTATTACTGATAACGACCACTTAATTACTTAGTGATTGTATAACTGTTTTCTTTTTTGCACCTTCGTTTCGTTACTGCTATTTGAACTAAAAAACCATTCCGTCAAAAATGGTTTGACGGAACGGTTTGTAACGAAGTTTTAATGTTAAAAAAAAACAAATGATGAATTCCATTTTTTTTGATTCAAGTACTTATTTTATTGATGAAAATATCAATTATTTTAAATATGGAAATTGCTTTATAGTATTTAACGAAAAAGGAAGTCAGGTTGGCTTTATTAGCGAAAAAATTTCAAAAGGACATAAATTACTTAAACATTTCTTAAACAAAAATATAGTCCCATTTCAATTCGAAATTAAGGACAGCAAAGGCAATTTGCAATCTTCAATTTTTAAAGGTTGGACATTCATGCTATCGCCAATTGTAATAAAGAATGAGAAAGCGATTACAATTGGTTTTGTAAAACGAAAACTTAAGTTATTTAATCCCACTTTTACAATCTATAATAAAAACAATGAAGTTATAGCAAATATAATTGGAACTTTTGCCAGTGATTTTTTTCAAATACAGGACTCAACCGGAAAAAACATTGGAAGTATCAATAAAAAATGGAACGGAGATATGACTGGGTTCTTCTCCACTGCTGACAAATATAATATCAACCTGAATTCTATTAAGTTAGAATCTTTTAATAAAAACACCATCTTATTAGGTGCATTGATCATTGATAAAGTTTTAAAATAACGTATTAAAATGCTTTTGAATAAGAGAAGTCGTTTATTTTTAAAATGTAAAACATCATAAATCCCACCATTTTTTATAGCTTGTTATAATTTTAAATCTGCTTTTGTTGCGTACAATCATAACTATCATTCAAATGATGCTGCAGTTTTAAAAAAAAAGTTTGACAATTATAATTGCTCGTTTGAATTTAATGGTAATAAATATTGACTCTTCGAATATCTTGAAGGTTACTATATACCAATAGAATTAAAAGATGTCTCTATTTCAGCCATTGGTGTAAATATCAATCAATAAACTTTACTTATCAGTATTCGCTATTGATCCTTTTTAATATTTTTCAATCTTTTTTAATGTTGGATATCTTTGATGAATCCATTTTTTTTGAGAGGTAATCTGGTCTTTTTTTTACTTAAATAAAGGAAGTATATTAGAATCATTTATCTTTGTTTTTATAAAACAAAAACAAATGACATTAATAAAGTCAATCTCAGGTATTAGAGGAACTATAGGTGGGAATACAGGAGATAATTTAACACCAATTGATACTGTAAAGTTTGCGTCGGCTTATGGTGCATTCATCATAAATAGAAATCCAAATAAAGAGCAAATAAAGATTGTCATTGGAAGAGATGCGCGTATTTCAGGAAAAATGATTTCTAGTTTGGTTGTCAATACCCTTGTTGGATTGGGAATTGACGTGGTAGATTTAGGGTTGTCTACAACCCCTACTGTTGAAGTAGCTGTACCCATGGAAAATGCTGATGGTGGAATTATTATTACTGCTTCCCACAATCCAAAACAATGGAATGCGCTAAAGTTATTAAATGAACAAGGAGAGTTTTTAAATGGTGCTGAAGGAGAAAAAATACTAGCTTTGGCAGACAGTGAAAGTTTTTCTTTTGCGGATGTTGATGATTTAGGAACCTATACCAAAGACAATACTTATTTACAAAAACACATTCAAGAAGTTTTAAATTTAGAGTTGGTAGATGTTGCTGCGATTCAAAAAGCAAACTTTAAAGTAGTAGTTGATGGCGTGAATTCGACTGGAGGAATCTTTATTCCAGCCTTATTAAAAGAATTAAATGTAAGCTGTGTCGAATTGTATTGTACTCCCAATGGTCAATTTCCTCACAATCCAGAACCTTTAAAAGAGCATTTAACAGATATTTCCAACTTAGTCGTTGAAGAACAAGCAGATTTCGGAATCGTAGTAGATCCAGATGTAGATCGATTGGCTTTGGTTTCTGAAGATGGTTCTATGTTTGGTGAAGAATATACACTTGTTGCATGTGCAGATTACGTTTTAGGTAGATTGGGAGGTGGAAACACGGTTTCTAATTTGTCTTCTTCACGAGCATTAAGGGATGTTACTCAAAAACATGGCGGTGAATATACTGCAAGTGCTGTAGGTGAAGTGAATGTGGTTATTAAAATGAAAGAAACCAACACTGTAATTGGTGGTGAAGGAAATGGAGGTATCATATATCCAGCCTCACATTATGGACGTGATTCTTTGGTAGGTGTTGCTTTGTTCTTATCACATTTGGCACATAAAAAAATATCTTGTAAAACACTCAGAGATTCCTACCCAAGTTATTTTATGAGTAAAAATAAAATTCAGTTAACGCCAGAAATTGACGTAGACAAGATTTTAGAAACGATGGCAAAAAAGTATAAGAGTGAAGATGTGAATACCATAGATGGGGTCAAAATCGATTTTGATACACAATGGATTCACTTGAGAAAGTCGAATACCGAACCGATCATCAGAATTTATACTGAAGCCACTTCACAACAAGCTGCTGATAATTTGGCGGTTCGGTTTATCAATGAAATAAAAGAAATTATTTAATAATTCTAAAGATGAATTTAGAGCAATATTTTGATCAATTTCGTGAAAACATTGTTGGTATCAACCAAACTTTTCTTTCTGCTTACGGAGAGAAAAAAATGATTTACACAGATTGGACTGCAAGTGGAAGATTATACCATCCAATTGAAGAAAAAATGCTGCATAAATTCGGTCCATTTGTGGCAAATACCCACACCGAAACTTCTACTTCTGGTGCTGCTATGACTTTGGCTTACCATGAAGCTAGAAACATAATTAAAAACCACGTACATGCAGATGATAATGATGTTTTAATAGCTTCGGGTTCTGGAATGACAGGTGTTGTCAATAAATTTCAACGAATTCTAGGGTTAAAAGTTTCGGAGAGTTTAAAGGCATATACTACGATTCCTGAAGACTTAAAACCGATTGTTTTTGTTTCTCATATGGAGCATCATTCTAATCAAACTTCTTGGTTGGAAACTATTGCAGATGTCGAAGTCGTTCCTTGTGATAATGAAGGTTTGGTATGTTTAAAAATTTTTGAAGAAACGATCCTAAAACACCAGCATCGGAAAATTAAAATTGTGGCTATTACCTCTTGCTCAAATGTTACTGGAATAAAAACACCTTATCATAAAGTGGCCAAATTAATTCATAAATATAATGGATTGTGTTTTGTGGATTTCGCTTGTTGCGCACCTTATGTAGATATTAATATGCACCCAAAAGAGGCAGATGAATCTTTAGATGCGATCTTTTTTTCGCCACATAAGTTTTTAGGTGGTCCTGGTAGTTCAGGTGTTTTAATTTTTAATAAAAGTTTGTATAAGAACACTGTTCCAGACAACCCAGGAGGCGGAACCGTAAGTTTCACAAACCCGTGGGGAGAACATGATTATTTTGACGATGTTGAAACTCGAGAGGATGGAGGTACTCCAGCCTTTTTGCAAACGATACGAATTGCACTTTCCATCCAGTTGAAAGAACAAATGGGAACGTCAAATATTAAAAAAAGAGAAGATGAAGTTAATGAGGTTCTCTTTGATACTTTAGAAAGTTTGCCTGGTGTAAAAATTTTAGCACCAAATCATAAAAATCGACTCAGTATTTTTTCTTTCTATTTCGAGAAATACCATTTCAATTTAGTTGTTAAGTTGTTGAATGATCGATTTGGAATACAAACTAGAGGCGGTTGTTCTTGTGCAGGAACGTATGGACATTTCTTATTAAATTTAGACCAATCAACCTCCAATATAATTAAAAGTCAAATTTTAGAGGGTTGTTCTTCAGTAAGACCTGGTTGGGTTCGTCTGTCTGTGCATCCAACAATTACGAATGAAGAAGTTACTTTTATCTGTAATTCTTTAAAAGAATTAACGAGAAATATTGAAGAATGGTCAAAAGACTATTCCTATAACCCTCAAAAGAACAATTATGTTCACAATACTCAAGCACCTATAGAAAAGGAGTTGGTTGCAAATTGGTTTTCTTTATAATCCTTATAGAAACTCTTCAGGCACTTTATCTCTGTGTTTAAAACGTTTGTGAGACCAAAGATAAAATTCTGGTTGTTCTAAAATGTTTTTTTCAGTTAGCGCGATGTATTTTTCTGTAATCTCGTAATCTTCAAATTCTTTAGGAGTATCCGTAATTAATTGAAATTCTGTCTCATAATACCCTCTTTTTATTTTTTTTGTAATGTAGTTGATAACTACTAAATCAAATTTTTTAGACAGCATTTCTGCACCTGTATGAATTGGTACCTTTATGTTGAAGAACTCACTCCAGTAATAGGTTTTGTGTACTTGCGGAGATTGATCACTCAATAAAAGATAGGCACCTATCTCTTTGTTGGCAAATCGTTGTTGCATTCCTTTCACCATTTCGGAGGTTTTATAACCAATGCACCCAAATTTTTCTCTTGATTCACGTACCCATTTTTCAAAGTACTTATTACTAAGTCTTGTGTAGGCTCCGTAAAGCGGAGTGTCTAAAACTAAAGGGAGGCTAATAGACCATTCCCAGTTTGCTTGATGCGCTCCCATCAAAGCAATACTTCGTTGCTTTTTATAATATTCGTTTACCAATTCAGGATTTTTGTAAACATACCTTTTAGAAATTTCTTTCTTACTAATCGAAAATGCTTTAATGCTTTCTACAAATAAGTCTGTAAAATGTGTGAAGAATTGTTTTGCGATTTTCTTTCTTTCAATTGCCGTTTTTTCTGGAAAGACTAATTTTAGATTTTCTAAAACAACCTGCTTTCGATATCCGAAAACAGTATAAATTAAAAAATAAAGTGCATCAGATAAAAGGTACAATATAGGCATTGGTAATCTAGATAAAATCCAAATTATCGGGTATGAAATTACAAATAGAAGAAACTGCATCGATGTGTTTTTGTTTTGCAAATATCGGATTTAAATTAATAATGATATCGTTTTCTCAAGTTCATTTTAGTATGTTTGTTTTAGATTAAAGAATATGAATCAAGTCGTTTTATTTATTATCATCGCAAATGTCTTAACCTCTATGAAGGGGTTTAAAGATTATTCATTCATAAATGCCTATAAATTTCAAGTCAATCGGATTTTGGCAGGTGAAAAAATAAGGATGCTAACATCTGGTTTTTTACATGTAGATTGGACGCATCTTGTTTTTAATATGTATGCATTACACTTGTTTGGAGGGATTGTAACAAATGGAATAGGAACTCTTTCTTTTGTAATCATTTATATAGGGAGCCTAATAACAGGGAGTTTATATACTTTAAGTTTTCATAAAAAAGAACCTTATTATAGTGCGGTAGGCGCTTCAGGAGCAGTTTCTGGGGTTTTGTTTTCTGCAATTATTTTAGCTCCCAAGAAACTATATAGCTTTATTTTTTTCCCATTTATAGATATTCCAGGTTATCTCCTTGGAGTTGGCTACTTGATATACTCAATTTACGGAATGAAAAAACAACTTGGAAACATTGGGCACTCTGCGCATTTAGGCGGTGCAATGGGTGGTTTTGTATTGACTTTAATTTTAAACCCTGAATTATTCGTTACCAATAGTTTAAGTGTCTTTTTATTAGCAATACCAATTATTTTACTCTTATTTTTTGGCGATAAGTTGAAATAAATATAGAGGAAAGATTAGGTCTATCTTCATTTATTTAGTAGAATTTTTCTCTTTAGAATTATGTTTTTCCTTTGAATTTAGAACAAAAAAAAAGACTTCATAATTAAATGAAGTCTTCAAGAGCGAAAGACCAGGTTCGAACTGGCGACATTCAGCTTGGAAGGCTGACGCTCTACCAACTGAGCTACTTTCGCATGGTAAAGAGATTACAAATATAGCACCCTTTTTAATTTACACAACCTTTTTTTGAAGAAAATTAATAAAAATTATTGTCTTTCCTTACAACTTTTAAAAAGTGAAATCCATAAACCTTATACCCTTCATTATAAAAAAACTTGTGTGATTTTGTATTGCTAGTATACGAGTTTAATTCAATCGCCTCACATCCTTTGTGTTGCACGTGTGTATGTATCCAATCAAAGAATTTTTTACCAAGTTTTTGCCCCCTAAAGGCGGTTTTAATAAACACATGATCTGCTTCGACTGTTTTTCCAATATAATGTCTTGTAGAGTACCACAAACCAGTAATACCAACGAGTTCATTATTTATATACAATGCAGCACACTCATAATTGGGTAATCCTGCCATCTCTAAAACCCGCTTTTCTAATATTTCTTTCGGTGTATTGGTATTTAAAACAGATAATAAAGGAAGTATCTCCAGAATTTTTTCGGATGTTATAATTGTGAAATCAATTTTCATGTTGAATATGGTTGTGAGTAGAGTTTTTTACCTAATGATTACAATAATAAGAAATCGTTATTGAACACAAAAAATAATATTTCTTAAAACTGCGTAAAAAAAGAGATCAATTTTTTGGATTTATTTTAAAGAGTACGCTTTTATTCGGTTTCAAATCAATTTTGGGTTTGAATTACAATAGTTATGACCTATAAAAAGCATAATTAAAATTTTGCTAAGACTACAAATGCATCAGAATTTATTCAATAAAAAAGATGGAATTACGATTTTATTATCTTCTTTTTTATGGGTATTGTTTGTTGTAGTAAGAAGTGTAGGAATGCTGTTTAAATTAAGCGTCTGGTAATCAGTTTTTAATAAAAAACCCCAAACGTTTGTTTGGGGTTTTTTTGTAGCGAAAACGGGATTTGAACCCGTGACCTCAGGGTTATGAATCCTGCGCTCTAACCAACTGAGCTACCTCGCCATTTATTCTTTGGGCTGCAAATATAATTGAATTTTACAGACTAACAAGAGCTGTTTTTATATTTTTTTAAAATAGAATAAATAACTATCTTGTGACCTCAATAAAATACTATGAAAAAAATAAAGTACGAAATCGAGATCCCCATTCATGCCTCGCCAAGAATGTTGTATCAATACATTTCTTCACCTTCTAATTTACAAGAATGGTTTGCTGATAAAGTGAATTCTAGAGGTAAAGTTTATAGTTTTTTTTGGGAAGGTGTAGAGGAGAAAGCAGAATTAATCACTAAAAAATCAGATGATAGAATTCGTTTTAAATGGTTAGAGAGTGAAGATGATGACAGTTTCTTCGAAATTAAAATTCTAGTAGATGCATTGACAAAAGATGTATCCTTAATCATTACCGATTTTGCAGATGATGAAGATGAAGTTGAAGAATCAAAACAACTATGGGAGAATCAAATAGATGAATTAAAACACACAATTGGTGCATAAAGCGCAATTTAAAAATAGTGTAAAACTCGACAAATCGTCGAGTTTTTTTATGCCTAATTATGTCAAAAAACATTAATTTTACACTTTAAGAAAACGAAAGATGATAAACTTTAATGGGACTTTAGAATCTCCAGAAAATTTCACTTTAACAATAAATAACAGAGCCTTTAAATATGGTGATGGAATTTTTGAAACTGTTAAGGTGTTGAATAATAATGTTGTTTTTTGGGAAGATCACTATTTTAGATTAATGTCTTCTATGAGAATGTTGCGTATGAAAATACCGATGTCTTTTACCTTAGAGTTTTTGGAAGCAGAAATTTTAAAAACGATTAAATCACAAGAAGCGTCATCTTCCTTTAGAGTTCGTTTAAGTGTATATAGACAAGACGGTGGTTTGTATACGCCGACTACAAATAATATTGATTATTTAATAGAAGTTTCACCGCTAAAAATTCAAGAAAAAACTTCTTATACAGTCGATTTATTTAAAGATTTTTATAATTATTCAGGTTTGCTTTCAACAGTAAAAACAAACAACAGGATGCTGAATACCCTGGCAAGTGTTTTTGCTTCAGAAAATGATTTAGACAATGCCATTCTTCTAAATGAAAAAAAAGGAGTCGTAGAGGCTACTAATGGGAATATATTTATCGTAAAAGGAAATACAATTAAAACTCCTGCCTTAACTGAAGGTTGTATTAAAGGAATCACACGAGGTAAAATTATAGAAATTATTACTAAAAATGTTGATTTTGAAGTTGAAGAAACCTCAATTTCTCCCTTTGAAATTCAAAAAGCGGATGAAGTTTTTATTACCAATGCCATTACAGGTATTCAAATAGTTACTAATTATAGAAAAAAAGTTTTCTCAAGAGTTGTTGGAGACAAATTATCAAACTCGTTGCGAATTTTACAAATCTGAAAAAAATAATTAATTTAAGTTGATGTCACTCGGTGCATTAGCCCAAAGTTTATATTCACCTCCTTTTTGTAGTAATTTGTTTTTCCAGAGGGTTTCATTATCAACGGCAAAAATATTTTTAAAATCGTTTTCTGTTACAAACCAAGAATCTGTTTCTATTTCATCAAGAAGTTGATGCTCGTTCCAGCCAGAGTATCCCAGAAAAAAACGAATTTCTGTAGGGTCTAAAATGTTGTTTTGTAATAATATTTTTAGAGAGCTGAAGTTTCCTCCCCAATAAATCTCATTAGCTACAGCGATACTGTCAGGAATTAAATCTGGAACTCGATGTATAAAATAGAGATTATCTTGTTCTACAGGGCCGCCTTCATAAATTATAAACTGAGAATTTATGTCTGGAAGTAAATCTTTAATTGTAAATTCTAACGGTCTATTCAATATAAAGCCAACCGCATTGCTTTCTGCAAATTCGGTAAGTAAAACGATTGTTCTTTTAAATGAGTTGTCATTTAATATAGAAGGTTCTGCGATTAGTAAGTTTCCTTTATTTGGTTTGATAATCTCTCTTTTTATAGAAACTAATATACATATTTTAACCCATAAAAAAAACTCTCTTAAAAATAAGAGAGTTTTGTATAACTTAAAGTGTTGTCTTAGTTTACAGCTTCGCTTAAACCTGCACCTGCTTTAAATTTTGCTACATTTTTAGCAGCAATCTGAATTGTTTTTCCTGTTTGAGGGTTTCTACCATTTCTAGCAGCTCTGTTAGAAACAGAAAATGTTCCAAAACCAACTAATGCAACTTTATCACCACCTTTTAAAGCTGATGTTACATTACCTGTAAAAGATTCTAATGCTGCCTTAGCCGCTACTTTAGAAATTCCTGCATCTGCAGCCATTGCGTCGATTAAATCTGACTTGTTCATAATTGATAAATTTTTTAAATTAATATTTTATTTTTGCTTAATAGCTTAACAAATATAGACGGATTAAGGTGTCATGCAAATTTACGTTCTAAAAAAGGCATGTTTTGTTAATAAATACAATCAAATTGTTAATAACAGCTGTAAATAAGAAGTGTATTTCTCGAAATCCATGCCAGTAGGGGCTTTACACCATTTTAGCTTTTTCAGAGAAAACATATCCATTTAAAAGACTTTTTGCATCCATCTTCTTCTTTCCAGCAAGTTTAATTTCTCCAATGATAATGTAGCCATTTTCAACGGCTACTTTTAACTCTTTTTTGGTGTAAATTATTTTTCCAATCTCATGTTGGTGAAGTGCTACTTCCTTTCCGATCATATATATCTTTGCAGATATTTTTTCTTCATTGTTCTGAATGTTTGTCCATGCAGCTGGAAATGGATTCAGTCCGCGTATTTGATTGTAAATGACTTCTAAAGAAGCAGTCCAATCTATTTTACAATTACTGGAATCCAGTTTAGAAGCAGATTTCTCTTCTAATTCAGGTTGCTTGTTGGTGGTTACACGATCGTTTTTAATCAGAGCAACAGTTTCATTTACCAGTTCTGCTCCTAAGTGCATTAATTTATCATGCAAGGTGCCTACAATCTCATCTGTTTCTATTTCAATTTCTTTTTGAAGAATGATTTCACCGGTATCAATTTTATCATCAATAAAAAAAGTAGTTACCCCTGTTTTAGTTTCTCCATTTATAATTGCCCAATGTATTGGAGCAGCTCCTCTGTATTCAGGTAATAAGGAAGCATGAAGATTAAACGTACCATAAATAGGCATTTGCCACACTGCTTTGGGTAACATTCTAAAAGCAACCACAATTTGTAAGTTGGCGTTTAAGCTCTTTAGTTCTTTTTGAAAATCTTCGTTTTTTAAATTTGTTGGCTGTAAAATGGGGAGTTTTTGTGATAAAGCATACTCTTTTACAGCAGATTGATGTATTTTTCTTCCTCTACCTGCAGGTTTGTCTGGCGCAGTTATAACACCTGCAATTGTATAATTGGCTGCGATAAGGTTCTTTAGAATGGTCACAGCGAAATCGGGTGTTCCCATAAAAACAATGCGTATATCTCTCATTATTTATTATTTAGGTAGAATTTATTTTGATGATTGAGTGCAATCTTTCCTTCTGATAAAAGGGTTTGCAAATGTATTAAAATGTGCTTCTCATTCGTGTCTATAAGATGGCATATTTCTAATGAACTTATTGCTGTTGTTTTGGAAAGTAATTCTAAGATATTATTTCTCAAGGAGGGAGGTGCTTTTTTGTTTGACAAACAAACATCGCAAATACCACATGCTGTAGTTTCCTTTTCATCGAAATAAGTTAGTATTTGTTTGCTTCTACAAAGAGTATTATTCTTAATAAAATCAATTAAGTCTGCGGCTTTCTTCCTTTTCTGATCTATGTATTGTTGTATTTCTTTAGCATTTCTATTTATGGTCTTTTCATCTTCTCTTGGGTGTAAAAACAAAACTTCAGTGTTTGATTCCGCTTGTTTGTATATCAATACTTCTGCATCCTCTAGTTTTGTGAGGTACTTCCTTACTTGTTGATTGGTGATCCCTGCTTTTTTTGCTAAGTAATATTCATCAATCTTCGTTTCTTGTTCAAAAATACCCCCATAATTTCTTAACACAACTGAGATAAACTGATGTAGTTTGTCGTTGTTTTTGGTGAAGTTGATGACTTTTTTACTCGTAGTCGTAAAGTGCACTAATGATTTCTTGTTGAAATCGGTTTGAACCGTTACAATTCCTTGATTACTCAACAATTTTAAACAGGTAGTCACTTTAGAAGAACTAAATCCATATTTTTCACAAAATTCTAAAAAATTAAATTCAAAAGGAGTCTCTAGTAATTCTCCATTTCCAATTTGAAAATGCTGGAACATTTTTTTGTAAATTTCTTTGATTTCTTTAATTGTAGGTAAATTACGTTCCAATTGTTCTTTAAAAAGGCGAATATCGGTATCATTTTGCAAGACTACCGAAAACGATTTTTTACCATTTCTCCCAGCCCTTCCTGCTTCTTGTACATAGTTTTCGATACTAGAAGGAATGTTTAAGTGAATAACAACACCAACATTTGCTTTGTCGATACCCATTCCGAAAGCATTGGTAGCAACAATAATGGGCGTTTTTTCTGTCATCCAATTTTCAAAAGTACTTTTCTTTATTTCAGTTGATAGTCCAGCATGATAAAAACTACTACTGAGATTATTCGCATTTAAAAAATTCGAAATTTCCTCTGCCTTTTTTCTTGAATTGATATAAACAATTGCAGGTGTCTTTGTTTTTTTGAAAATTTGTAAAAGACGATTTAATTTATCTTCAATTGTAAAGATTTGATAGGCTAATTTTTCACGCTTAAAAGATTGTTTAAAAAGAACTCCATCTGCTAGTTCTAAATTTGAAAAAATATCTTCAATTACTTTTTGATTTGCGGTGGCAGTCAGTGCAATGAAATTGACATTTGGCAACAGTTCTCTTAGAATATTTATTTTTCTGTAAGAGGATCTAAAATCGTGTCCCCATTCAGAAATACAATGCGCTTCGTCTATGGCAACAAAAGAAACTGTTAGTTCTTTAATCTTTTGTTGAATGAATCTTGATTGGAGTCTTTCTGGTGAGATGTACAAGAACTTAAAATTTCCAAATTTTATATTATCAAAAAGAGCAATCATTTCATCTTGAGAACTTTTTGCAGGAATTCTCATGGCTTTAATTCCTTTTTCTTGTAAACGTGTTACTTGTTCTTCCATTAAAGCGGTCAATGGAGATATGACAATACACACTCCTTTTAAGAGCAATGCTGGTACTTGAAAGCAAATTGATTTTCCTCCCCCTGTTGGTAACAAAGCTACCGTGTTTTTTTGTGCTAAAACAGCACCTATAATTTCTTCTTGTAAAGGTCTAAATGCTGAATGGCCCCAATATTCTTTCAATATTTCTCTCGGAGAAATCATCGTTTTATATCTAATGAGTTGAGAATGAAATTGGTGCGGTCTTCAATACTTCCAAAAGGAACTAGGATCAATTGATATCCTATTTTTTGATATGCTTTTTCAAGAAAAGTATGGATGGCTATTGCTTGCTCAAAAGTTTCATATCGCTCATTGTCTGAAATATATATATCTTCCCATGGAGAAAACATAAAAACCTTGTCATATAAATGTGCTTTACTTTTATCTATGAAAAATGAAGGGTAAGGGGTTTTAAAATAATCCATGTAGGCAAAAACATCAGGAATTCCGCGATCAAAAAAAACAATTTCTTCTGCTGTTTCGGTTGCTTCATGATATTGTCTTTCTCTACCTTCCAAGAGCTTTTCACTAAAAAGTAATGGCGCGGTTAAAAACAACTGGTCGATGCCATCTTCCTTCGCTTTTAAAGTGACTTCTCTTGAAACTTCGTGCATGCAAAAAAAACCTTTTTGAATCAAGGCATTTAGTACCGAAGTTTTGCCAGTTCCTGGTCCACCAATTAAAACTATTTTTTGCTGCATTTCACAAAAATAAATCATTCCCTTTATAAAACTAATATTTAGTGTAATTTTGTGTATTGTTATTTATAAATTATAAAATAAAAAATTCAATTTATGGTTAATGAAAGAGAAGTATTTTATGCAAAGCTAAAAGTACAGTTAGGAGAAACAAGTAAGTTTCCTTCGGACTATATGTATAAGTTTATTGTCCCTACCACTGGTAATCAGGTACAAGAGGTTAGAGATCTCTTCAGTGGTTCGAATGCTGAAATAAAACTTAAAAAGTCAAAAACAGGAAAATATGAAAGCTTATCGATCGTTTTACAAGTAAAGAGTCCTTCTGAAATTATAGCATATTATAAAAAAGCAGAAAAGATAAAAGGAATAATCTCTTTATAAAAAAAAATAACTATGAAAAAAAGTATTTTACTCTTCATGCTAATTGTGCATGTCGTCATGTTTTCTCAAAAGAAATCGAAAACGTTGGTTACTATTAATGATTCCAAAATAACAGTAGCAGACTTTAAAAAAGTTTATGAAAAAAATTTGGATGCAATTGATAATGAGGAATCGAAAAACGTTCCGTATAATTTAGACTTGTACATCAATTATACCTTAAAAGTGAAGGAAGCGTATCAGCTTAAATTAGATACTTTACCTTCCTACATAAGGGAGATTGAAACCTATCGAAATCAACTTTCTGCCCCTTATTTACAAGATAATAGCTTTACAGAGAAATTAATAAAGGAGGCTTATTTTAGGACTAAAAATGAAATTAAAACAAAACATATTTTAATTCGGACTAAAAAAAATGCTACCCCAGCAGATACTTTAGCGGCATACAATAAAATTTTAAAAATTAGAAATAGAATTCTTGCAGGCGAAGATTTTGAAAAAGTAGCAGTCGCAACTTCAGATGATGATTCGGCTAGAGATAATCCACTCAGAAATTTTAAAGGAAATAAAGGGAATCTAGGTTATTTTTCTGCTTTTAAAATGGTGTATCCTTTTGAAAATGCTGCATACAAAACACCAGTTGGAGAAGTATCGATGCCTTTTAAAACAAGATTTGGATATCATATTTTAAAAGTTGATACAATGAGAGTTTCCAAAGGAGAGGTTGAAGTTGCCCATATTTTAGTTTCAGATTTAACCCCAACAGGTAAAACTAAAATAGACGACGTATACTCTAAGTTAAGCGCTGGTGAATCCTTTGACTCTTTGGCAAAGATATATTCTGATGACAATTCTTCAAAGGATAAAGGAGGTAAATTAACCAAATTTGGAACAGGAAGAATGGTACCTTCTTTTGAAAATGCAGCTTTTTCTTTAGGTGAAGTTGGTGATTTTTCAAAGCCCTTTAAAACCCGTTTTGGATGGCATATTCTCCGCTTATTAAAAAAACACCCTTTGAAGCCATTTGAGGATATGAAAGCGACGATTACTTCAAGTCTAAAGAGAAGTGGTCGAATGAAACTTTCTGATGACGCCGTTCTAAATAAATTGAAGAAAAACTATCGCATTACTGAACATAAAACAGCAAAGTTATTACTCAATAGAAAAGACATTAGAACGATTTCAAAAGATTCTTTACAAAACATCTTACTCAGTATTAATGAGAAAGATTTAACCCAAGCTGATTTTGTTTCTTCAATTGCAAATAAAAACCAGCAACCGATTGCTGTTCTTTTTGAATTGTATAAAAATCAAGAAATTGTAAAGTATTTTAAAGAAAATTTGGTACACACCGCTCCAGAATATGCAACAATTTTAAAAGAATATGAAGATGGTTTGCTCTTGTTTGAATTAATGCAACAAAAAATATGGAATAAATCTTCAAAAGACACTTTAGGGTTAAAACAATTTTTTGTTGAAAATAAAAAAAACTATGCTGTTGATGATTTAACGGAGATAAAAGGACAAGTAATTAACGACTATCAAAATTTTCTTGAGCAAAATTGGATTGCTGATTTAAGAAAGAAAAACAACATAAAAATCAAGAAAAAACAATTAAAAAAACTAATTAAATTCTACGAAAAAAAATAATGAAATTTTTCAGTATTTTATCGTTTCTATTTATTTTTTCATCCTGTAACTATTTTGGGTTGAAAAAAGAAACAGTACCGAAAGAAATGCCTATTGCAGCTATCTTTGATGAGGAACTATATAAGGATGCGTTAGAGAATTTAATTCCAACGAACATCTCTAAAGAAGATAGTTTGGTATTGGTTAAAAGTATCATAAACAATTGGGCAGTAAAACAACTGATGCTTAAGAAATCTTTAGAAAATAATTCCTCTCGAGAAAATACAGCAATTAACGAGCTGGTAGAAAATTATAAACACAGTTTGTTAATTAACAATTATAAAGAGCAATTGATAAAACAACAACTTGATACAATTATTTCCGAAGCTGAAATAGATACCTATTATTCTTTAAATAAAAAGAATTTCAAATTGAATGAAGAACTCTTGAAAATTAAATTTTTAAACTTCAATAACAATTTGATAAATAAAAAAGAGCTCGTTGCATTGTTTAAATCAGATGACTTAGAAGCTTCGGAGGCTCTTGAGAAATACCATTTAAACTTTAATTCTTTTCAGTTAAACGATAGTGTATGGACGCCATTAGATAACATTTTGTTAAAAATCCCTTTTTTGAGGGAAAAATTGTTAAAAAAAACAAAATTCATTCAGAAACAAGATTCATTAAGTTTATATTTGGTCGCTGTTAAAGATGTTTTAAAAAGAAACGATCTTGCACCTAAGAGTTATATAAAATCGACCATAAAGCAATTAATTTTACACCAACGTAAAATTGAACTAATTAGAGAAATAGAACAAATAATAGTTAAAGATGCCCTACAAAACGAGAATTTCAAAATATATTAAATCAATCACATTATTTATTTGCTTTGCAATTTCAATTCAAGCAACAATTGCCCAAAAAATAAAAATTGATGGTGTTGCTGTTGTTATTGGTAAAAATATCGTGTTGGATTCTGACATCGATAAATTTAAGCAAGAAGTTTTAGCGAATAGTGAAGGAAAGATCGAAATTTCAGATTGTGAAATGTTAGAACAATTAATGTTGCAAAAGTTACTTTCTCACCATGCCATCGTAGATAGTGTCATTGTTTCAGATGAACAAGTCAATGCAAGTGTTGAAAACAATATTGCTTATTTTAAGCAACAATATGGTTCTGTAGAGAAAATGGTTGCTGCTTATGGTTTTAATGATGAAGAGGATTTAAAGAAAGAGTTGTTTAAAATCGAAAAAGAAAATGCACTTATTAAGCAAGAGCAACAAAAAATCACAGAAAAAGTAGATGTTACTCCGGAAGAAGTTCGTTTATATCATAAAGGATTAAAAGATAAAAATGAATTGCCAGAATTTCCAGCAGAAATTGAGTTGGCTCAAATTGTTATAAATGCAGAACCAACTGAAGAAGAGAATGAGAGAATTGTTGCGAAACTCAATGAAATAAGACAAGATATCTTAGACGGATCTAGCTTTAAAATGAAAGCAATTATAAATTCGGATGACCCAGCCGTAACCAACAACGGAGGTAAATATGAAATTACCAAAGAAACACAATTTATCAAAGAATTTAAAGAGGTTGCATTTACTTTAGATACAGAGGGTCAAGTTTCAGCACCTTTTAAATCCTTATTTGGGTATCATATTATTCAATTGCATAAAATAAAAGGAAATACTAGGTCTGTTTCTCATATTTTAATGCAACCAGAAATACCTGAGGAGAAGTTAAAAGAAACAGAAAAGAAAGTTGCAGATATCATTAAAGAGATTGAAGAAGGAACGATTACTTTTGAAGAAGCTGTAAAAAAGTATTCTCAAGATAAAGACACTAAAAATAATGCAGGGCTTCTTATTAATGGTCAAACAGGAGAATCTAAGTTCGACTTAACAAGAATGGATCCTGCTTTGTACGCTAGAGTTAGTGATTTGACACAAGGGGGTATGACGCCTCCGTTTTATGATGAAACGAGAGGTGGTGAGAAAATGTACAAGTTCTTCTATATGAGAGAAAGAACCGATACGCATACAGCCGACTTGGTAAAGGATTATGAAAAAATTCAAAACCTAGCGCTTCGAAAAAAGAAAGAAGAATCGATTGCAAAATGGTCTAAAGAAAAGATTTTTGAAACCTATATTAAATTGAACAATAAACACGGTAAATGTACTTTTGAGAGAAATTGGAAAAAGGAAATTAGTAAATAATGTCAGACGTTGTAGCAGTAGATAATTTAGTAGAAAAGTACCATCAATTAAAAAAGGAAATTGGAAAAGTAATTATTGGGCAGCAAGAAGCTGTGAATTTTACTTTACTGTCTGTTTTTTGTGGTGGTCATTCGCTCTTAATTGGTGTGCCAGGTTTGGCAAAAACACTTTTAGTAAATACTGTTTCAGATGCTTTAGGATTGAATTTTAAAAGAATTCAATTTACTCCAGATTTAATGCCCTCAGATATTTTAGGAAGTGAGATTTTAGACGAAAATCGTCAGTTTAAATTTTTAAAAGGACCTATCTTTTCTAATATCATCCTTGCGGATGAAATTAATAGAACCCCACCCAAAACACAGGCAGCTTTACTAGAAGCCATGCAAGAACGTTCAGTTACTATTGCAGGAAATCAATACCAATTAGATTTACCATTCTTTGTACTTGCAACTCAAAACCCAATAGAGCAAGAAGGAACCTATCCTTTGCCAGAGGCACAATTAGATCGATTTATGTTTTCGATCAATTTAGAATACCCAACCTTCGAAGAAGAAGTTGCGGTTGTGAAAAACACTACATCTTCCATTATTCAGCAGGTAAACTCTTTGTTTTCTGCCCAGGAAATTATTGCTGTGCAGCAATTAATTAGAAAAATACCAGTCGCAGACAATGTGATAGAATATGCGGTAAGATTAGTGGGTAAAACGAGACCAAATGCTACTGAGGCATCACCGTTAGTAAAAAAATATTTAGATTGGGGAGCAGGTCCAAGAGCTTCTCAGAATTTAATCTTAGCAGCAAAAGCACATGCAGCAGTTAATGGAAAGTATTCTCCTGATATTGAGGATGTAAAAGCTGTAACCATTCCAATCTTATCGCATCGTATCGTAAAAAATTACAAAGCAGAGGCAGAAGGAATTACCCTCTCAGAGATTATTACTTCTTTGTTATAATCAATAAAATTCGACATTTATACGCATAAAAAAAACAGCTTTTGCTGTTTTTTTTAATTCCTGTTATTTTTAGTATTCAAAAAAGCTAAAGACATTCCCGCCATAGCGTTTGTCATAGGAGTGCTTTTCGTGTTTTGTCAAATCAGTATGCTTTGAATGTTCTATAATTAAGACACCTTCTTCCTGTAAGATTTCTTTTTCAAAAACCAAATCAGCAATTTTTAAAAATTGTTCTTCTTCAAAATCATAAGGAGGGTCTGCAAAGATGACATCGGCTTTAAGGGCTGTTTTTTCTAGAAATGTATACACGTCATTTTTGTATGCGTTAATGTCTAAATCCAACTCTTTTGCTGTTTCATTAATGTATTTAATACAGCCAAAAAAAGTATCAACAGCATAAACTTCTTTTGTACCTCTAGAGGCAAATTCAAAACTAATATTCCCTGTACCTGCAAATAAATCAATTACACGAATGGCATCAAAGTAATAGGTGTTGTTTAAAATATTAAACAAGGATTCTTTTGCCATATCCGTGGTTGGACGTACTGGTAATTTTTTAGGAGCTTTTAAGCGTCTTCCTTTGTGTTTCCCTGATATAATGCGCATATAGTTTATCCTAAAAGTATAAAGTGAGTGTGGTTTGAAAAATTGGAATTCATGAAAATTGGGTTCTTACTGCGTAAGAAATCTACATTTCGAATGTATTGATAGGTAATTTTATAAATTTCAGTTTCTTCTTGAATATCTCCTGTAAAGAACAATGGAAATTCATTGGTGTTTAATTCTAGTTGTTCTGCTGTAAAAAGAAGATAATAGATAAAATCTTCTTTTGAAGTAAAGGAAAAGGAATTCGAAAATAATACTTTTTTGTCTTCTAAAACAACAACCGAAATCTGGTCTTTCCAAACATCAACAAACATGGTCTTTTCTGGAGTAGTGGTTGTTTGAAGTAATCTTTTGATAAAAGCAGTTGTTGAATGTTGGTACTCGAATTCTCCAAAATTTTGGAACAAATAATTGTTTACATTCACAAAGGGTACATATACGTTTTTCGCAGCAAGTTGATCGATATTGTCAAAAGCAAAGAAGTCAGTTTTTAAAGTCTTGATATTAAAATCTAAGTACTCTTTAAGATGTTCTTCACGAAAAAGTTTGTTGGGCACTAGTGTTGCTAAACTATTCTGGTGAATGACCAAAATTTCTTTAAAATCTTCTTGAAGGTGATTGTCTTCTTGAAAAATAGTTTCAAAATGAGCTACTAATTTTTCGGGAGTTTCTAATGTTTTTGGGAATGTATAGGCACAAAAATGAATTGTTTCTTGTGAGTCTAAATTAGTAATGCAAAAAGAAAATCCATCCAATGTATATTGGATGGATAATTTATGGTGATTAGATTTCTCTAATGTTGTCTTAATTGTCTTTTTTTGCACTTTTCTTATCGTATAATGGAGGCCAGTTTCCACCAGTGGTTACCTTGTTTAATGAACCTACAGAAACGTAACTTCCTTTAATTTCATCGGTTGCATTTGCTTCTAGTTCTAATTTCACTAAAGAAGGATTTAAGCCTTTTAAAATCGCTTTCTTTTCAGTTCTTGCTTCGAAAGTTGGTACAATTAAACCTTGGAATTTTTCGATAACTCCCGTTTGTAATTCAAATGTTTTACCTTCTACACCAGGAACGATAAACATGGATTTGTAATCCACATCTTTAAAGTATTTTGAAACCGGTTCGTAACCGATTGTATCTTTGATTCTCATCTCTACGTCAACCATGATTCTACCCCAGGTATTGTTACTCCCTTTATTAACTCTTACAACGGTATCTCTTATTTCTGTTAGAGCAAGTTGCGCAGAATCGATAAATTGAATTAAGGCATCTTGGTCTTTGGTATAAACACCATTTACTTCATGAAATCTAATTTCAGCATTTCTGATGATTTTTAATTTCTCAACCACTTTTGCATAACGAACTACCTTTTCTTTGTTAAAGTTGATTGGTTCCATTATACCATCATAGATTTTTGATACTAATAAAACAGTACATAGTAATAATAGCAAGGAAGCTATCCATCTGAATTTTAAAGGTAAAAACTTAACCACTACAATAGCTAGCCCAACAGCAGCTAAAACCGCTGCTATAATCTGTAATATTAATCCCATCTGATAATTTATTTTTTTTATAGTATTACGGCAAATCTACAATTTTTTTTCATTGATAAAAATTTTTATTCGCAATTCAATGTATCTTTGGTCTTTTAAAAGATTTATGATAAAATTACCTGCCAATTTTTATAAAGAAATCGTAAATAAATTCCCTTTTATTTTAACAATCAAACAACGTGCCTTATTTCGTTTGTTGTCAGATTTTATTTTTGATGAAGACAAAAGTACTGTTTTCATCTTGAAAGGATATGCAGGAACTGGTAAGACTACAACCATAAGTACGCTCGTTAATAGTCTCTGGAAAGCTGAAAAAAAAGCAGTTTTATTGGCGCCAACAGGTAGAGCTGCCAAAGTAATTGCCGTATATTCTAAAAAACCGGCTTTTACGATTCACAAAAAAATCTATTTTCCAAAAAAACAAAGCAACGGAGGTGTCCGTTTTGTATTGCAACCCAACAAGCATACAAATACTATTTTTATTGTTGATGAAGCATCGATGATTCCAGACAAAGCTCAAAATGGTCAACTTTTTGATGCTACCTCATTGTTGGATGATTTAATCTCCTATGTATACTCGGGTAAAAACTGCAAACTAATTTTTGTTGGTGATACCGCGCAGCTCCCTCCTGTAAAACTAGATATTAGCCCAGCCCTAGTTGCAGATACCTTAGAATTGGATTATCAAAAAAATGTAATTGAAATTGAGTTGGATGAAGTCACACGACAACACGAAAATTCTGGAGTTTTGGCAAACGCCACTTCTTTAAGATTGCACATTCAGCAAGATACCATTGACTTTAAGTTTGATTTAAAATTCCCAGATATTGTTCGTCTAACAGATGGATATGATATTGAAGATGCTTTAGTAACTGCATATGATTATGGTGTGGAAGACACTGCATTTATTGTACGTTCCAATAAAAGAGCCAATCAGTATAATGAACAAATACGATATCAAATTAGAGGTCAAGAAAATGAGATTTCAACGGGCGATTATGTGATGATTGTTAAAAATAATTATTATTGGTTGAACGAATCTTCAGATGCTGGGTTTATTGCCAACGGAGATATTTGTGAGATTGTAAGAATCAAAACAATTAAAGAATTGTATGGTTTTAAATTTGCTGAAGTAGAAATAAGGATGATTGATTACCCAAACATGAAACCTTTTGATACCGTGGTGATGCTAGATACGCTGTCAAGTGAAACACCGTCCCTATCGTATGAAGAATCCAATACCTTATATGAAGCCGTGAAAGAAGACTATGCCGATGAAAAATCGAAATACAAACAATTTTTAGCCATAAAAAGTAATAAGTACTTCAATGCGCTACAAATTAAATTTTCTTATGCGATTACTTGCCACAAATCGCAAGGTGGACAATGGAAGACTGTTTTTATAGAACAACCTTATTTGCCCGAAGGTCCTTCTGTAATTTATTATAGATGGCTCTATACTGCGATCACTAGAGCCCAAGAAAAATTGTATTTGATTGGATTTAAGGATGAGAATTTTGAGCTAGTTGAATAGGTAACTTAACTGAATACTCCCATAATAATTACCATTATTAAAACGCAATCCTTCTGATTTTCTCCCAGTATATATGTATGCATATCTAAGGTTAAGTTGATGAAAATCAACGCTTACTCCGAATTCTAAGCCAAGATGAAATGGAGTTATTTTATTGGTGATTTCACTTCTTTTGTTAAGAAAACTACCTTGTAATGTTGCATCATATAAAGTATAATGAACAGTTGTTTTTGCATACAAAAATGCTTCTTTTTCACTTTTGTACCCCGTATTAGAGTTGTTAAGACTTGTATTAAAAGCAATTGAATTCATCATTTCTTGTAAAGGAAGCATGCCGATTCTTGTAAAAAAGCCAGTAGATAAATTGGTAAATACTGTTCCTATCTGTGCGTGATTCGTCCACGTAAGATCAAAATGACTCGTGGAGACTTTGATGAAGCCTTGACGGTAAGAACCCTTTAAATTTATTCCAGGGGCATTTTTTATTTGATGTTTCCAACCAATCGCTTTTTTAAAATTAAAATACTGATGTATTAAATCTTGTAATTCTTCTCCAAGTGCATTAGGACCAATAACACCCAACTGTAAATTTAGCGTTAAAATCTTATTTTTATAAACACGCTGTTTGCCAAAACTGCCATATAAATATCCAGCAAAAGGTCGATCATGCATAGAGATGTCTGAAACCGTTGCCTTAAAAGGAGAATACATTTTATGGCCAACTTCCCATTCAAAAATAGTTTTCTCTAGTTTGTTCTTTGTCTTTTTAGATAAGTGTCTGAATGTAAGAAACATGCCGTTTGTGTAATAGCGGTCTTTGCTGGGGGAAACATACAAATCGTTGTCTGTCTTAAGTCGAAATTCTTTGCTCATTTTTTTTTGTGAAAAAAGAATTGAAAAAGAAAAGAGCAGTAAAAAGGTGAAAACGATTTTCATAGCACACTCAAATATAGAGATTGTTATTTAAATTGAGTATTATTTAACAATTTTATCAAAAAAAGGAATTACTTTAGACCTTTAATTCGCGTATATGTCTGCACAAAAAAATAAACTGTCTTTAGCTGATTTTGATAATATTGAAACAAATAAAGACTTATTAAACGTATTAGAACATAAAAAAATACCTTTTCAAAAAGTGCAAAAAAAAATTTTGTACAATGAAGAGTTGAGATTGTTACAAATAGAATTGGTAAAACTTCAACAATGGATCTCCAAAAATAAAAAACGAGTTGCCATTGTTTTTGAGGGGAGAGATGCCGCTGGAAAAGGAGGAAGTATTCGTCGCTTTATGGAGCATATGAATCCAAGGTCTTCTCGTTTGGTCGCTTTAAACAAGCCTACAGAGGTAGAAAAAGGCCAATGGTATTTTCAAAGATATATTAAAGAATTGCCCAACCCAGGAGAGATTGTTTATTTTGATAGAAGCTGGTATAACAGAGCTGTTGTAGAGCCAGTCATGGGGTTTTGTACCAAAGCACAGTACAAAGATTTCTTGGTGCAAGTGCCAGAATATGAACACATGATGTATGAGGACGGACTTATTATTATTAAGTTTTGGCTTTCCATCTCAAAAGATGAGCAATTGAAACGATTTGAGGCTCGTAAAACAAACCCTTTAAAACGATGGAAATTTAGTCCCGTAGATCAAAAAGGGCAAGAACTTTGGGATTCTTACACAGATTACAAAGATGAAATGTTTAGTAAAACCCACACTTCTTACAGTCCTTGGATAATTATCAAAACAAATGATAAAAAGACAGCAAGATTAGAGGCAATTAGACATTTACTTTCTAAATTCGATTATGACGATAAAGGAACTGTAGCCACTACATTGGCGCCAGATCCAAATGTTGTAATGCGTTACTTTCGTTCTAATGACCAAATTGATTAATGATGAAAAAGATACTAACAGAAGCGGATTTAAAAAAATTAAACTCCAACAAAGGACTTTTAGCATTGTTATCTAAGGGTCCAATAAGTACAGATAGAGCCTTACGATATGTAGACTATGAGAAAAAGCTAGTCAAACTACAAACCGAATTGATTCGATTACAGACTTGGGCAATCGAAAAAAATGAACGGATTATCATTCTGTTTCAAGGAAGAGATGCAGCAGGTAAAGGGGGTGCAATCCGAAGAGTTACCGAAAGAATAAACCCAAGGCATATGCGAATTGTAGCACTGCCAAAGCCGACAATAGACGAGCAAACACAGTGGTATTTTCAAAGATATGTTGAACAATTTCCGAAAGCAGGAGAAATTGTCCTATTTGACAGAAGTTGGTACAATAGAGCAGTCGTTGAACCGGTGAACGGTTTCTGTACACAAAAACAATACGATGTTTTTATGAATCAAGTGAATAATTTTGAGCAGATGATTTTAGAGTCTGGGATTCATTTGGTTAAGATTTACATGTCAATTTCTAAAAAAGAACAGGCAAAACGTTTTGAAGATATTAAAAGTGATCCATTAAAACAATGGAAAATGACTCCTGTAGACGAAAGAGCTCAAGAACTCTGGGATGATTATACGATTTATAAAAAAGCCATGTTTGCCAAAACAAATACGGCAACATCCCCTTGGAAAATTATTCGAGCAAACCGAAAAACAGAGGCAAGAGTCAATGTAATCAATCATATTCTAAAAAGCATTCCCTACGATAAGGACATTGAAGTTTAAACCAAACGATCACTTACTTTTGTGAATATGTAAAAAAGCTCCCCCGCAATTTGTTGGCTCGTTTTTTCATAAGTTTCGTGCGCAGCTTCTGTGTCATCAGAAAACTTAGGATCTACAAAAGGCAAATGAAAACGATGTGTTGCAGTAGGAATAAAAGGACAATTCTCGTCGGCATTATTACAGGTTGTAATTGCAATAAATGGATTTAGATTCTGAGCATCATCAAACAACTTTGAAAATCCGAGAATCGTTTTATCAGTGCCTTCAAACGAAATTGAATATTTCGGGTTTTGATGCGAAAAATCGATAAGTTCAAAATGAAACCCTTCCGACGCTAAGGTTTTTACTGTATTTTTAAAAAAAGCAGTCACTTCTGTACCGCCAGAAAACGCATGGATGTTTAAATTGAAGTATTCCGCAGCAAAAAAGGCCCAAACTTGTCCAAACTGACTTCTTCTCGAATTGTGTGTGCAAATAAAATTTAAGTTCACAGTTCCATCTTTCTGGTATTCTTTTGCAATGTTTTCTGCAATGGTGTTTAATAATTGTCCTCTTTCATTAGAAATAGAAATTGTATTCCCTGCATTTTCGAAGAAATTTTTGATAGAAGTAGTAGAAGTCTTTGGCATCTTGTTATTTTTGTACAAAAGTAAATCATAAAATTAAGTCTTAAATTAATTAATTGTTAAATATGCGTTTCCAAATAGGTCAAAAAGTAGCCGTTTTAGATGATGTTCTAAAAGGAGAGATTGTTTCTGTAAATGGGAATATCATCGCTATTAGAGATCCGGAAGGAATGCTGTTTAATTTTGAGGCCAATGAACTGGTTCTTCTTGAAGCGCGTCAATCCGAACTTTCTAAATTTTCAGACATCAATCATCCTTTACTAAAACAAAAGATGATGGGTGTAAAAAAGAAAAAATCGGCATTCATCACCGAAAAAAAAGAAGTGATTTTAGAGGTTGATTTGCACATCAATCAATTGACAAAATCAACCCGTGGAATGGATAATTTTGATATGTTGACCATGCAATTAAATACCGCTCGAAGCAAAGTGGAGTATGCCATTCAAAAAAGAATTTCTAAACTCGTTTTTATTCATGGAGTGGGAGCGGGTGTTCTAAAATCGGAACTGAATTACTTGCTGAATAAATATCCAGTAAAATATTACGATGCTTCCTATAAAAAATATGGACTCGGCGCCACCGAAGTGTACATTTACCAGAACCCAAATTAATACGTATTTTTGTATCATGAATTCAATTTATTTAGACAGTGCGGCCACAACTTCTATTGATCCAGAAGTGATTGAGGTAATGCAAACCTCTATGGAACATAACTTTGGGAATCCTTCTTCTACCCATCAATTTGGAAGAAAAGCCAAATCTGCTATAGAAACTGCTCGCAAAAATATTGCCCATCATTTTAATGTTACCCCAAGTGAGATTGTCTTTACTTCTGGAGGAACAGAAGCAGATAACTTAATATTACACAATGCTGTTTCGCATTTAGGTGTGCAAAGAATCATCTCTACAAAAATTGAACACCACGCAGTGTCACATACTATTGCGCATTTACAAGAAAAGTATGGTATTGCTGTTGATCATGTGAATGTTGACGAATTTGGGACGGTTGATTTAGTTCATTTAGAAACTTTGTTAAGTCATACTGCTCAGAAAACATTGGTGAGTTTAATGCTCATTAACAACGAAATAGGAAATATTTTACCAGCTGATGCTGTTTGTACTTTGTGTAAAAAATACAATGCGTTGTTTCATTCAGATACCGTTCAGGTTGTTGGGCATTATCCGTTGGATTTACAAAAAACGCCAATCGATTTTATGGTTGCCAGCGCACATAAATTTCATGGCCCTAAAGGAGTGGGTTTTGCTTTTTTTAGAAAAGGTTTCGGAATCATGCCTATGTTTCATGGGGGAGATCAAGAAAGAGGTGCGAGGTCGAGCACTGAAAACGTTCACGCTATCTTAGGGATGGAAACTGCATTGGATATTGCCATTGGAGGAATGGAGCATGATAAAATAAAGATTCAAAAAATAAAAAACTACTTTATTAAGGAACTTAAAAAATTAAATTCAAAGATAGCGTTTAATGGGCTTTCTGCAGATCCAGATAAAGGAACCTGTACCATTTTAAGCGTTCGTTTTCCTTTTGATAATGACATGTTGCTTTTTAGTTTAGACTTAGCAGGAATTGCCGTTTCTGGGGGTTCTGCCTGTCAGAGTGGTAGTAATTCAGGTTCTCATGTATTGCAAGAAATTTTAAAGGATACAGCATCCAATCATACTTCCATTCGATTTTCTTTTTCAAAACTGACGACCCAAAAAGATATTGACACCACACTTTTAAAGTTACAAGGACTTATGTAGAGAGCAGCGTTTACGATATGTAATTTTTATGCTGCCATGAGAGGGTATTTTGTAAATATAAGTCCAATATAATTTTAAGGAGAGGGGCTTATGTAGACTTAGGGGATCGTCATTTATAGCTTATTATATTCTTTTTTTTTTGCTTTATTTTTTTAATTATTGTAACAGTATTACAGCTTTGTCTTTAAGCGATGAAACCAATAATATTAAAATGTATTGGGTGTTTTTAATTTATTTAAAAACTATACCAAACAATTTTTTCGCACTACAATTTATATAAAATTCCCTTTTTGTCTTTTTTTTGATTAATTTAGTACCCAAACAAATCAAAATAATGTTCAAATCTCTTCAAAAAATAACAACTTTTTTATTTTTCTTTTTTGGGTGCTATGTTAGTTTTTCACAAGAACTTCCTCCGATCAATATTTTCACTACAGAAGAATACAGTGCTGAAAATCAGAATTGGGCAATTTCACAATCCGACAATGGGTTTATGTATGTTGCTAATAATTTAGGGTTGTTGGAGTTTAACGGAGCAAGTTGGCAACTCTATGAAACCCCTAATAATACGATTATGCGATCTGTAAAAGCATATAAAGATAAAATCTTTACGGGTTTTTATATGGACTTTGGTTTTTGGAAGAAAAACAAGTATGGTGCACTTGAATATTCCTCGGTTGTAAAAGACAAGGGAATTAAGATGCTAGAAGATGAGCAAATCTGGAAGATTATCGAGATAGAAGGTTGGTTTTTGTTTAAGTCGCTTCAAAGAATTTATCTGTATAATTTAGAAACAAAAGAAATTAAAATTATTAACGGCGAAAATAGAATCCATGCACTTACAAAAGCAAAAGATATTATTTATTTTCAAGAAGATAATAAAGGAATCTTTAAAATTGAGAATGGCAGTCCAACATTAATTTCAGATGCTCCTGTTTTCAAAGAAAACATTATCGTAGATTTCTTTGAAAAAGAGAATGCCCTTTTAGTTTTAACTCAAAAAAAAGGTTTCTATATTTTAAATGATAGAAAAGTAACAAAATGGAAGTTGCCCTCAAATGTTTTGGAGGATAAAACAATTTACAGTGCAGTACAATTAAAAAATAACAACTTTTTATTAGGGAGCATTTCTAAGGGGATTCTATATTTAAATGAAAACGGATCCGTCAATTATCAAATGGATAAGAATTCAGGATTGAGTAATAATACCATTCTTTCTGTTTATGAAGATAAAAATAATAATATTTGGTTAGGGCTAGATAATGGCATTAATTGTGTCAATAATACTTCTGTATTTAAAAAAGGAAATGAGGAGAGTGACTATTTAGGAACTATTTATACTTCAATTGTTTATAATGAAAATCTCTATTTAGGAACCAATCAAGGGCTGTTTTATCGAAATATAAAATCAAAAGATGCTTTTCAATTGATCAAAAACACACGAGGTCAGGTTTGGAGTTTAACTCAGATTGATGGAGCGCTATTTTGTGGACATGATTCTGGAACCTTTTTGATAAAAAAAAATCAGGCAAAACAGATTTTTGACAAACAAGGAACTTGGAATGTAAAAAGAATAAACGATTCAACCATTCTGCAAGGATGTTACGATGGTCTTTATGTATTAGAAAAAAAGAATCAAACATGGGTGCTTAAAAATAAGATTCGTGGTTTTGAAAACTCTAGTAAAGATGTTGTTTTATGGAATAATAAGATTTTTGTAAACCACGAATACAAAGGCGTTTTTAAATTAGATGTAGATGCACGTTATACAAAGATTAACAAAGTAGAGAAAGATGTCTCTTTAGAAAAAGGAGTGCATTCTAGTATTTTGAAATATCAAAATAAGATCCTGTATGCAAGTAAAAAAGGAGTTTTTGTGTATGATGAAGTAAATGATTCTTTTAAAAAAGATACGGTTTACAGTAGTTTAATTGATGCTGATAACTTTATTTCTGCAAAACTAATTCATGACCCAGTAAAAAATAGGCTCTGGTCTTTTACAAAAGAACAAATTAAATATCTAGCGCCAGGAAAGTTAAGCAATAAGCCAAAAGTAAATTCCATTTCAATTTCAGAATACCTACCGAAAGCAGTTTCTGGATATGAAAACATTACCTATTTAGCGCCTCAAAAATACCTTATTGGAACTTCCGATGGATTCATACAAATGGATTTAAATTCATTAAAAAAACCAGCGGACTTTATTGTGCACATTAATAGTATTCATAGTTTTAAATTGGATGGTATCAAGAACAGTGTCGACTTATCAACGGTCAAAGAATTTCCGAATCCTGAAAATAATATTGAGCTATCTTTTAGTACCCCCAACTATAATAATACCTCGGTAACGAAGTATCAATATCAGTTATTAGGCCAAAATAAGGATTGGAGCAGGCCATCCAAATCTTCCTCTGTGTTATTTGAGAACCTTCCTTATGGGAGTTATACCTTCAAAGTTCGAGGGATTATAGCTGGAAAGATGAGTGCTAATGTTGCCAAATATCAATTTGAAATTAAAAGACCCTGGTACTATTCCAACCTTTTTATTTCCGGATATGTTAGTTTGTTTTTGTTCTTTATTTACGGACTGCATCTTACCTCCAAAAGGTATTATAAACGTCAAAGAGAGCGTTTGTTAGACAAGGCTCAAAAGGAATTAGAATTAAAAGAATTGGAAAGTTCGCAAACCATCATTAAAATTAATAATGAAAAACTGCGCAATGATATTGAAAATAAAAATAGAGAGTTGGCTATTTCAACCATGAATATTATTAAAAAGAATGAATTCTTAAGTTCCATCAAAACAGAATTAATGAAGTCTGATGTGAATAAAAATTCAAGTGTAGTGAAAATTATTGATAAAAATTTGAACAATACAGATGATTGGAAAATGTTTCAAGAAGCGTTTAATAATGCCGATAAAGACTTTCTGAAGAAAATGAAGAGTCTGCACTCAGATTTAACACCCAACGATCTTAGATTGTGTGCTTATTTGCGATTGAATTTATCTTCGAAAGAGATTGCACCCTTATTGAATATTTCACCAAGAAGTGTAGAAGTAAAGCGATATCGATTACGTAAAAAGATGTCTTTACCCCACGATGCGAATTTAACAAACTATATTTTAGAAGTGTAATGATTTAAGTCGTGTTGTTAAACCATACAAGACCACAACATTCATTAAATTAAAATCTTCGTCCTTTGTTTTTTTTCAGCTATTATTGAGTTAAGTTGTTTTTTTGCGATGTATGTTTTTAGTTGCGGTTATTTTTTTGATACAACAATTTTTATGGTCTATATTTATGAAATCAATAATCAAAAACAATTTTATGCTTAGAAAAATCACATTATTACTTTTTGCATTTTCAACACTATGTGCAACCGCACAAAAGATGGATGTAAAAGGAATTGTTAAAGATGCAGCGTCTGGAGAAATTCTCCCTGGGGTTAGTATCGTTATTAAAGGTAGTAATACTGGAACTGAAACAGATTTTGATGGTCTGTACAGTTTGAAGAATGTAACTAAAGGCGCAACACTCGTTTTTAGATACCTAGGTTACAAAACAAACGAAGTAGTTGTAAACAGTACAACAATCAATGTTGCTTTAAAAGCCTCAGCAGAGTCGCTAGACGAAATTGTTGTAATTGGGTATGGATCACAACGTAAAAAAGAAGTTACAGGTGCAGTATCTGTCGTTTCTAGTGAATCCATAGAACAACTAAAACCAACTCGAATAGAGCAAGCATTACAAGGACAAGTTGCCGGTGTAAATGTTACGGCTTCTTCAGGTTCTCCTGGTGCCGCTTCCAACATTCGAATTCGTGGAATTTCTACCAACGGAGATAACAGACCCCTAATTTTAGTAGATGGGAATGTTATTGAAGATTTAAGTGTGGTGAATCCTTCCGATATTGAATCCATTAATGTATTAAAAGATGCAACGGCTGGTATTTATGGGGTAAGAGGTGCAAACGGAGTTATTTTGATTACCACCAAAACGGGAAAGAAAGAAACGGATTATAAATCAACCTTGAATTATTATGTAGGTTTCCAACAAACCACAAAAGAGATTTCATTGTTAAATGCTACGGAATATGCCTTACTCGCCAATGAAGCTTTCGCTGCCAATGGAGAGAGTTTGCCATTTCCAAATGTAAATGGTTTAGGACAAGGTACAAACTGGCAAAAGGCCGTTTTTGATTCTGCACCAATTTATAGTTTGGATTATACCTTGAACAAAGGAACTAAAAAATCTACCTATTCATTAGGAATATCCGTTTTAGACCAAGACGGGATCGTTGGAGGAGACAAAGCCAACTTTAATAGAAGAAATGTGAAGTTCAATTACAACAGAGACCTTACAGATAAGTTGAAATTAACAACTTCTACCATCTATACAAATACCAATAAAAAGAATTTAATAGAAAATGCTTTAGGATCTGTTTTGTTCAATGCCTTAAACATGCCAGCAACTACGCCAGTTTATGATGCGAACGGTGATTTCTCTTTACCTCCAGCAATTGGAACGGGTATTGAAGTTGCCAATCCACTCGCTCAGGTAGATAACAGTTATAACAGAACTTGGGTGAATAAAATCTCAGGTTCTTATGGATTGAACTATCAGTTCTTAGATGGTTTCTCTGCGAGTGCAAGATACCAATTCAACCATGCGAAAGTAAATGGAAAATCATTCTCTCCAATAGCTTATTTTGGAAACGGGAGTGTTTTTAATACAGATGTACCGATTGTTAATGAATATAGCCAAACCTACAAGGATTATACTTTTGATGCTTTTGTAAGTTATGAAAATACTTTTGATGAAGATCATAATGTAAAAGTATTGTTAGGAACTTCTGTGTTTAGATCTCAAGGATTTAATGATACGAATTTTACTCAAAACGGGGTGATAGGTACGGACCTAAACAGTGTGAGTATTACACCAGGTGCTCAAGACAATTTAGCGTTGAGTAACAATCCAAGACAATTTTTTGACAGCCGATTGTTGTCTTATTTTTCTCGTTTGCAATACAACTACAAAGGGAAGTACTTAATGTCTGCCGTTATAAGGAGAGATGGTTCTTCAAATTTTGGACCTAAAAACAAGTTTGGTTTTTTCCCTTCAGCCTCTGTGGGTTGGGTAGTGTCGGATGAAGCTTTTCTAGAAGATTCAGAAGTTATCAATAACTTAAAATTAAGAGCTAGTTATGGAATCATCGGAAACGATCGAATTGGATCTTTTGGTTTTGTTTCTTTATTAACAGGAGAAGGTGTGTATGCTTTCAATAACCAATTGACCTATGGAACAGCTTTAGGCGCAATTTCCAATCCAGAAATTAAATGGGAGAAACAAATTCCATTGGATTTCGGTCTTGATATCAGTTTGTTCAACAACAAAGTAGATATTACTGCCGATTACTTTAAAAAGACGACAGAAGACTTATTATTAAGACCTCAAGTGTCAGGAATCTTAGGAGTTTCTGCTCCTGGAGCTTCTGCACCTATAGTAAATGCAGGTTCTGTTGTCAATGAAGGATTTGAGTTCTCTATCGGATACAATCATACCGTTTCTGAAGATTTCAAATTTAGTGCCAACTACAACTTTACCACATTAGACAATAATGTAACTTTTGTAGGAAACGCGACGGGTGTAATAGAAGGTGGATCTTTTGGAGTAGGGCAACAAGCACCCTCTAGAATGGAAGCTGGTTTCCCAATCGGTTATTTCTACGGATACGAAACCAACGGAATCTTTCAGACCCAAGCAGATGTTGACGCACATGCTACACAAACCAATGCAGCGCCTGGAGATTTGAGATTTGTAGATACCAACGGCGATGGATCCATTACCAATGAAGATAGAACGTATATCGGTGATCCGATTGCAGACATTACTATGGGGATGAACTTTTCGTTCAATTACAAAGCTTTTGATTTCAATGCCTATGCTTTTGCTTCTTTAGGAAACGAAATTGTAAGAAGTTATGAAAGAAACTTGCCTTTGACCAATCGACTAAGTTATGTTTTAGACCGATGGACGGGTCCTGGGACAAGCAATACTTCTCCAAGAGTGACTACAGGGGCAACAGGAAATACCTTGTTCTCTGACTTTTATGTAGAAGATGGTTCTTTCTTAAGGTTGCAAAACATACAATTGGGATACACATTTGATGCGGACCAATTAGAGAAATTGCAATTTGATACAGTACGTTTTTATGTGTCAGCTAGCAACTTGTTTACATTGACAAAATACAAAGGATACGATCCAACAACATCTAATGGAAGTCCAATTGGTGGTGGAATTGATCAAGGATTCTATCCAAATCCAAAGACCTTTTTATTCGGAGTTAATCTTAATTTTTAAAATAAAGAAAAATGAAAAAAATAAACATAAAGATTTTATCAGCAATCGTTCTTCTTACACTTGGTTTTTCGTGTAGTGATGATTTTGTGGATGTAAAATCTCAAGCAGAGAATTCAGAAGACTATTTCAATACTGAAGAAGATTATCAAAATGCATTAATTGGTGCTTACGATTTATTACAATCGAGTTACATCAATGTAATGTTAGGAGAAATTGCTTCTGACAACACCTTAGCGGGTGGAGAAAGCGCTACTGACGTTATTGGAATTCAAGAAGTAGATGACATGACACACACGCCTGTAAATGCTCAATTAAGAGATATTTGGGGATGGATGTTTTCAGGAGTCAACAGAGCGAACTATATTTTAGAGTTTAAAGACAATATCGATTTTGAAGGGAAAGAAGAAATTCTTGCACAAGCTCGCTTTTTAAGAGCTTACTATTACTTTGAGTTGGTGAAGTGGTTTGGAGATGTACCGTTAGTGGTGGATCAAAGAATTTTATTTGGAGATCAATTTAATGTAGACAGAACTCCAAAAGCACAAGTATATGCACAGATTGAATTGGATTTAATCTATGCTGCGGACAACTTACCGTATACCCAAGCTGAAACTGGAAGAGTTACAAAAGGGGCAGCACAAGCTTTATTAGGAAAAGCGTATTTATATCAAGATAAATTTGACGAAGCAGCAGCTGTGTTGGATAATTTGATTTTAAACGGCCCTTATGATTTGGTAACTGATTATGATGCTATGTTTGAATTGGAAGGAGAAAACAATATCGAATCTGTTTTTGAAGTACAATACTCAGAATTGGAAGGTGCTGGTTTCGGTTGTCTTCAATGTAGTGAAGGAAATGTAGCAGTTGGTTTTAGCGGGATTCGTAATTACTCTGCAACCCCAGGATCTGAAGGAGATATTTTTTCTTCAGGATTTAGTTTCAATGTACCTGTACAAGAAGTTGTAGATGCATTTGAAGAGGGAGATTTAAGAAAAGATGTTGCTGTTTTAGACATTGATGCTTGGGCGACACAAACCGGAATTACCTTCGGAACAGGGAATGAGCATACTGGTTTTTTCAACAGAAAATACATTCCAAGAAAAAGAAGTGATGCGGCGCAAGGAGATCGAAACTTGACCAATCCAAACAATTACAGATCGATTCGTTTTGCAGACGTTCTATTAATGGCTGCAGAAGCTTTCAATAGAGGTACTGCTTCCAATGATGCAAAAGCGCAGAGTTACTTAAATAGAGTACGTCAACGTGCTTTTGGAGACATGATGCACAATATTACTGCAACAGGAGCTACACTTACAGAAAACATCTTTCAAGAAAGACGAGTAGAATTGGCTGGAGAAGGACATCGATTTTTCGATTTGGTACGAACAGGAAAAGCAGCACAAGAAATTGATGGTTTTGTAGCAGGAAAACATGAAGTGTTTCCAATTCCAGTAATAGAAATTCAATTAACAGGAAACCGTTGGTCTCAAAACCCAGGATACTAAAATATAGCACCATGAAAAAAATAAAAAATATATACAAAACAATTGCAGTGTTGCTATTAATAGCAGCCTGTACAGATACTGATGAAAGAGAGTTGTCGTTTTTAGACAGCATGTCTGCACCAGCGAACTTAGAAATGTTGTTCAGCATTACACAAGATAACACAGGAGCAGCTACCATCACACCCAATGCGGATGGTGCATCTACTTTTGATGTTCATTTTGGAGATGCAACAGCAGACCCATTAAGAATACCTAATGGAGAAAATGCACAACATGTGTATGCAGAAGGTACCTATGATGTAAAATTAGTAGCATACAACACCAAAGGTGATGCTACAGAATTGACAAAACCTATCGTAGTTTCTTTCAGAGCTCCAGAAAATTTGATGACGACCATTGAAAATGATGCAGCCGTTTCGAAACAGGTAAATGTGAGTGCATCTGCAGATTTTGCCATGATGTATGAATTTCATTCAGGCGAAGCAGGTGTAACACAACCAGTTGCCACCGCAAATATTGGCGAAGCATTGTCTTACCAATATGCTGATGCAGGTACCTACACTGTTCAAATTATTGCAAAAGGGGGTGCGATTGAAACAACAACCTATACGGTTGATTTTGAAGTTACTGAAATTTTAGCACCAACAGCAGGTGCAACAACGCCACCAGCTAGAAACGATTCAGATGTCGTTTCAATCTTTAGTGATGCTTATACAAATGTTACATTGGATGAATTACCAACAGGTTGGTCTGCATCAGGTTTTGAAGCAACAACGATTGGTAGTGACAATGTATGGAAGTTAACGAACCTAGATTTCGTAGGAATGGTAACTAACTATGCAAATGGAATTGATGTTGCTGATATGGAAATGATGCACATTGATTATTGGGTACCTGAAGGAGTCACTAATGAATTACTTGTTAAAATCGTAAATACAGTAGATGGTGGTGAAGATGTAGAATCTTTAGGAACTACCGTAACTGGTTCTTGGCAAAGTGTTGAGATCGATATGGCTAATTTTGATGGAAATCTTGCAAACAAAAATAAAATAACACAGATATTAATCGACTCAGACGGAGTTGCAGGTATCGTATATGTAGATAACTTTTATTTCTACAAAGCACCCTCAAGTGTTGTTACAAGTTCAGTACAAGATTTTGAAGGAGCCGCACCTACAATCACACCTTTTGGTGATGCAGCTGCAGCAATAATTTCAAACCCAGATGCTTCAGGAGCAAACACAACAGCTACTGTAGTTGAATTTACAAAGACAACAGGAGCGCAAACATGGGCAGGAGCAACTTTAGACCTTACAAGCCCATTAGATTTAACAAACTTCTCTAAGATAAGTGTTAATACATGGTCTCCAAAAGTTGGAGCTGTGGTAAAAGTAAAAATAGAAAACGCAGACGCTAGTATTACGCATGAAGTGGATATAAATACAACCACTGCAAGTTCTTGGGAAGAATTAATTTATGACTTTAGTGCAGCACCAGCTGCTGACTATGTAAAATTAGTGGTATTCTTTGATTTTGGAAATGGGGGAGACGGTTCCGTTTATTATTATGATGAAATCAATCTCGTGAATGATTCAGGAGTTGTAGCATCTTTAACTTTTCAAGATTTTGAAGGAGCCGCACCTACAATCACACCTTTTGGTAGTGCAGCTGCAGCAATAATTTCAAACCCTGATGCTTCGGGAGTAAACACAACAGCTACTGTAGTTGAATTTACAAAGCCAACAGGAGCGCAAACATGGGCAGGAGCAACTTTAGATGTTACAACTCCATTAGACTTTGCGACTTATTCTAAGATAAGTGTTAATACATGGTCTCCAAAAGTTGGAGCTGTCGTAAAAGTAAAAATAGAAAATGCAGATGCTAGTATTACACATGAAATTGATGTGAACACTACAGTTGCTAATTCTTGGGAAGAGCTTACCTATGATTTCAGTGCAGCACCTACTGCAGATTATGTAAAAGTTGTTGTATTTTTTGACTTTGGAAATGGGGGAGATGATACGGTATACTACTATGACGAATTAAAATTAACAAACTAAAACAAATACAATGAAAAATATTAATTATATAAAAACAGTATTGTTTGCAGTTGTTTTTACTTTTTTAGGCTGTCAAGAAGATGAGTATTCTTTTGGAGACATTGTGACGCCTTCAAATATTGTTATTACAGCTGAAATTGTGGGAGCAGATGCTGCAAACCCAAATGGGGATGGTAGTGGTGTTGTAAATTTTACAGCAACCGCAGACAACGCCGTTTCTTACAAATATGTATTCAATGGTGAAGAAACAGTTTCTTTATCTGGAAACAATAGTATTAGCTTTAGTTCTTTAGGACTAAACACCTATACGGTAACCGTGGTTGCTTCTGGAACGGCTGGAGTCACTTCTAGCAAATCCATTGAAGTAGATGTATTGTCTACTTATGCTCCACCAGCAGATTTAATTGCAAAGCTTTATGGATACGATCCAGCAGACCCTACAGCTGTAACATCTAGAACTTGGAAAGTTCACTCAGCAAAAAACAAACATTTTGGTTTAGGTCCTGTAGGAGGACAAGTTTTAACGGAATGGTATGGTGCTGGGCCTGATGAAAAAGCAGGAACTGGGATGTATGACGATCGTTTTACGTTTAGTTCTGACGGTACCTTTACCCACGTTACCAATGGAACTGTTTTTGGTAGAGACCCTTATATCGTGAATGATTTAGGACCCAATGCATCTGGAAATGTAAACGGTGCAGATATTGAAAACTATGCCTTTGACGATTATGATGCTTCTTGGACCTTAACAGCGCCAGGAGGAACCGAAACCATTAGCCTTTCGGGAACTGCATTTTTAGGATACTATACGGGTGGAAATCACCAATATCAAATCTTTGACAGAGAAACTCCTAATGAAATGATCTTAAAAACAACCGATGCAAATGCTGAATTTGACTGGTGGTTCATCATTACTTTAGAATAAGGTTATTCTTTAAATAATACAGTACAGTTTTTTATACTGTACCGATATTTTAAAAAAAACTCAAGACATTTGTCTTGAGTTTTTTTACTTTTAAACAATAAGCTGGTATGAAGGACTGATGGGATTAGTTGCTGAATTTTTAGAATTACTAGCCTATATTGCTGCATAGGATCTAATTAGATACCTGAGTCTTCTAACTGTGAGTTTGTGTCATTATCAATGCTTTTAATACGAAATGTGTTTTGGGAGCATCCATCATTGTACTTCCTTGTTTTTATGTTCCGCTATGTCAAACACTTTGCGGAGTGGTCAATTCTACAATGATTGGTATTACTAACGTGCTTGTATATGGAAAGTAGCAGAATAAAAACGCAATTATTTTCAGTCTAAAAACAAAAATAGTAGAAAAGCACAAACTTAGAGATTTGCACTTAACTGCTGTTTTTTATATACATAGTTGTGGTTTGTATTAATTTTATTCATTCCAAAAAAATCAAAAAATAATTACTAGTTTACTTGTTTGAATATAACAGTATCGTCTTTAATAATTATTTTCATATCCTCTGGAGGAATCCCATTAGAATAATAACCAAAATTATAATCGCTACTTGTTGTTGTGTGGTTTCTATATATATATAGACCCATAATTCCATCAAAACGAACCTCTTTATTATTGAAAGGTATAAATATTGTTTTTATTTCATTCATTTTCAAAGTATCTAAAGTATGAGTACTAAAACCAGTTTTTATAACTATTTTCTTTACATCTATTTTAGAATCATTAGTTATTTCAATGTTTACTCC
>OLHI01000043.1_pt1 | contig 41468 bp, 33 predicted proteins | sample 1609501 | NCBI WGS metagenome assembly OLHI01 (sample SAMN05416862, study PRJEB24817) | seawater metagenome | isolation source: Sea water | place: Canada:Atlantic | collected 2013-11 | reverse complement strand
TTTGATACTACCAAAAAGACAATCTCAAAAACAGGGAATTTATCGTTGCTTAGAAGGTAATTCGTTTACAAAAACTATGAAAAAATATAATTTTCTACTATTTATAGTTTTTCATAGTTTTATCTATTCCCAAAGTCAAACCAATCATTGGAATTTTGGGAATAAAGCAGCACTCAACTTCAATAATGGCGGTGTCAATGTAATGACCGATAGCGAGATGGATACCCCCGCAGGTTCGGCTTCTATTTCGGACACGCAAGGAAATCTTTTATTCTACACCAATGGACAAACTGTTTGGAATAAAAACCATGCTATCATGGAAAATGGAGAAGGATTGGCTGGAGAAATCAATAATACACAAACGTCGATAATAATCCCCAAACCTGGCACAGCTGAAAAGTATTATATCTTTAGTACCCGAGTAAATAGTACCACTACATCCCCCCTACTAACAAAAGGAGTGTATCTGGCAGAAATAGAAATATCAAGCACTTATCCATTAGGAAAGGTACTGACTCGTTTTCAAACATTACGAGACGCTTCAACAGAGCGAATAACCGCAGTTCACCACAAGGATGGTAAAGCAATTTGGCTGATTACTTTTGGGGAAGCAGGAGGAACTACCAATGGAGTTAAAAATACATTTAGTAGCTATAAAATTGACGAAAATGGACTCAACCCTCCTTTGTATTCTGTTCAAGAAGAAACCGTATCCGCAAGCGGAGCTATGAAAGCATCACCAGATGGGCAATTGATTGCAATAGCAGATCAGGGAGATCGATATGTATATCTTTATAATTTTGATAATGAAACGGGAGCAATTACAGCGAATATTAAAATTTTCGCTGATACAGGATTAAGTGCTCCAAAATCACCCTACGGAATTGCCTTTTCAAGAGATTCTAAAATGCTTTATTATAGCGGATTGGTTGGAAATACAGGATCTATCAATCAGTATTCCTTAGAAAACCTTTTCCCAGACGATCCCTTATACTCCCCAAAGAAAGAGCTATTTTCAAGTTCAGGCACTCGTTTTGGAAGCATTCAACTTGCAAATGATAGTAAAATATACGTGGCGTTGTTTGAACAAGAAACAAATGGAATTTCAGCACTACAAAAGTTGGGAGTCATCAATTTTCCTGAAGAAATAGGTCTTAACTCACAATACACACACAATGCTTTAGACCTTTCTAGTGGTGCATCTAACAAAGGGTTACCTAATTTTATTCAATCCTATTTTGCTTCGAGAATAGTTACAGAAAATAAATGTGTAGGCACTTCCTTTACGTTTACAGCAACCTCTTATGCAAACATTGATGCGATTGCTTGGGATTTCGGAGATGGAAATACAGCGATCGGATTGACAGCAAATCACATATACAATTCGCCAGGTGCATTTACCATCAAAGCTACTTTGAACATTGGAGGGGCATCCGTAATTTTATACAAAAGTATTACCGTATATCCCCTCCCAGATTTGCTTCCAAATCAAGAATTAACTCAATGTGACGAGGACAATGATGGGCTTTCTAATTTCAACTTATTTAATATTGGAGAAAAGGTTTCAGCAAATTATCAAAGTGAAACGTTCTTTTTTTACAAAACACAAAATGATTTGGATTTGGACATTCAGATCAGCAATCCAACAGATTTTATAAATACCATTCCAAATCAAAAAATATTTACAAAGGTCGTCAACGAAAATAATTGTGAAAACAGTACCTTTTTTTTCTTAAAAGCACAATTTGTGCAATTAAATTCGATAAGTCCGGTGTATACCTGCGAGGATTCTGACAATATTATAGGAAATGCTGAAGGACGATTTAATCTTCGACCAAAAGAAACAGCCATAAAAGTTGAACTCAACTTACCCGATACTTCACTCTTTAGTTTTTTTCCAACCTTTCAAGATGCGAAACTAAAAACCAATGCCTTTTCAGGAATTGTAAATTCGAGGTCTAGGCGTATTTGGGTGCGTGTTGACGATCGTCTTCTAGGATGCAACGGAATTCAATCTTTTGATTTGGTTGTGAATGATGCCGTAGAAATCAATTTACAAGATAGCTATACAATTTGTTTTGATACCACTAGCAATCCGCCTATAATTGCAAATGGAGGGAGCACAAACGATCGTTATGAGTGGCTGAATGCTTCAAACATTGTTGTATCAACAGCACAAAATTTTAGGCTTACAATGCCTGGAGTTTATACCCACATAGCCTACAAAACACAAAACGGCATTACCTGCTCCACCGCCAAGGAATTTGAAGTAAACGTAAAGGAAAGTCCTACTTTTAGAGAAATCATCGTAGATACAGCAACGCCAAACATTACCTTAGATATTGATATTACAGGGAACAGCAGTTATCTTTATTCAATAGACAACAGTAACTTTTTTGGGAATGGAACGAATTATCAATTTAACAATGTAAGCCCAGGAATTGTAACCGTTTATGTAAAAGATATTGAAAATTGTGAACCTCCAATACAAAAAGAGGTTTCCATAATCGGGTTTCCAAAATTCTTTACACCAAACAATGATGGTCGTAATGAACGCTGGAGTGTCAAAGGCGCAACTACCACATTTTTCACAAAAATTGACATCGTTATTTTTAATCGATATGGAACTGTGATGCATGTAATTAACTCTGAAAATCCTGACGGATGGGATGGGAACTACAAAGGAAAAACAGTACCTTCTGGAGAATATTGGTACACAGCAAACTTGATTGATTTCAACGAAAAAACAATTCGTAAAACAGGGAATTTTTCTTTACTCAGACGCTAAAATCTTTGAAAACTATCCGTATTTTTACGGAATGAAATTTAAATTGGTATCAGAGTTTTCCCCAACTGGAGATCAACCGGAAGCGATAAAACAAATTACAGCAAGTATCAATGCTGGAGAAAAGTTTCAAACATTGTTAGGAGTTACAGGATCTGGAAAAACATTTTCTGTTGCCAATGTTGTCAAAAACGTTAACAAACCCACTTTAGTTTTAGCACATAACAAAACACTTGCAGCTCAGTTATATTCAGAATTTAAGCATTTTTTTCCAGAAAATGCGGTGGAATATTTTGTTTCCTATTACGATTATTATCAACCTGAAGCATACATTCCTGTAACAGGGACTTACATCGAGAAAGATTTATCCATCAATGAAGACATTGAACGCTTGCGATTGAGCACTTCTTCTTCCCTACTTTCGGGAAGGCGTGATGTATTGGTGGTGGCATCTGTATCTTGTCTGTATGGAATTGGGAATCCAAACGAATTTAAGAAAAATGTAATTCCTGTAGCTGTAGGGCAACAGATAGCGCGAACTAAATTTTTGCATCAACTAGTAACCAGCCTTTATTCTCGTACTGAAGTTGAAATAAAAAGCGGTACTTTTAAAGTAAAAGGAGACGTGGTAACCATCTATCCTTCTTACGGTGATCACGGATATCGAATTCACTTTTTTGGCGATGAAATTGAAGAAATTGAATCCTTCGATTTAGAAAATAATACGGTGGTTGAAAGTTTTGAAGAACTCACTATTTATCCTGCCAACTTATTTGTAACCTCTCCAGATGTATTGCAAAATGCCATTCATCAGATTCAAGAAGACATGATGAAACAGGTGTCCTATTTCAAAGAAATTGGAAAACATTTAGAAGCAAAACGCTTGAAAGAGCGCACCGAATTTGATTTAGAAATGATTCGCGAATTGGGATATTGTTCGGGAATCGAGAACTATTCTCGGTATTTAGATGGTCGTGAACCTGGTACTCGACCTTTCTGTCTTTTGGATTATTTTCCGGAAGATTATTTAATGGTGATTGATGAAAGTCACGTTACCATTCCACAAACCCATGCAATGTATGGTGGCGATCGAAGTCGGAAAGAAAATTTAGTCGAATATGGATTCCGTTTAACGGCAGCCATGGACAATCGTCCATTAAAATTTGAAGAATTTGAAGCGATTCAGAATCAGACCATCTTTGTCAGTGCTACGCCTGCGGATTATGAATTGCAAAAAACAGAAGGGGTGTTTGTAGAACAGGTCATAAGACCCACTGGATTGTTAGACCCGATTATAGAGATTAGACCTAGTTTGAATCAAATTGATGATTTGATTGAAGAAATTCAAATTCGAGTTGAAAAAGATGAACGTACGCTCGTAACGACATTGACCAAAAGAATGGCGGAGGAGCTCACTAAATATTTGGCAAGAGTAGACATTCGATGTCGTTATATTCATTCTGATGTAGACACTCTAGAGCGAGTAGAAATCATGCAAGACCTTCGAAAAGGATTGTTTGATGTATTAATTGGTGTCAACTTACTAAGAGAAGGATTGGATTTACCAGAAGTATCTTTAGTGGCCATTTTAGATGCGGATAAAGAAGGTTTTTTAAGAAGTCATCGTTCATTAACTCAAACGATTGGTAGAGCTGCTCGAAACGTGAATGGTCTTGCTATTTTATATGCGGACAAAATGACCAAGAGCATGCAGAAAACAATTGATGAAACCGATCGCAGAAGGGAAAAACAAATTGCCTACAACACAAAAAACAACATTAAGCCTACTCAAATTAATAAAAAGATTGAGGATACCTTGACCAAATCTGCAGTTTCTAGTTACCATTATGACAATGCGAAACAAAAAGCTGCCGAACAGGATTTACACTACTTACCCAAAGAGGAAATTGAAAAACGCATTCGAGAAAAACGAAAGCATATGGAAGCAGCCGCAAAGGCTTTAGATTTTATTGTTGCAGCACAGTTACGTGATGAAATTGCTGTTTTGAAAAAGGAATTGTAAGCGTTCTTTTTTAACATACAGAGGAACCCTATTTGTTCATTCGAACACGTTGAGTATTTTTTATTTTTTTTAAAAAAGGCATTGAAAACTATTTTAAATTGAGATATTTGCCACGAGACAGATTTGCACTTCATCTGCCAGTTTTTGAAATGCTGTTCTAAATAATCTTTTAAACAGTTTCTATAAGGAAGTTGAAAAATAGACAAAAAAGATGCTTTTTAATTCGATTGATTTCGCAGTATTTTTACCAATAGTATTTCTACTTTATTGGTTGCTCGCCAATAAAAGCCTGAAGCTACAAAATGCGCTAATCGTTTTAGCAAGTTATGTATTTTATGGTTGGTGGGATTGGCGGTTTTTATCCTTGATTCTCTTTAGTACACTTGTCGATTATACGATCGGGATAAAACTTAAAAGTGAAAAAAATCAAACCAAAAGAAAAATTTTACTGTGGACAAGTATCTGTGTAAATCTAGGTTTTCTTGGTTTTTTCAAGTATGCTAATTTTTTCTTAGACAATTTTACAGCCGCTTTTTCATTCTTTGGCTCAGAAATAGCAACCCATTCACTTGATATTATATTGCCAGTAGGAATTAGCTTTTATACGTTTCAAACATTGAGCTATACGATTGATGTTTACAAACAAAAACTCGAACCTACCAATGACTTTATTGTCTTTTCGGCGTTTGTAAGCTTCTTTCCACAGTTGGTTGCCGGCCCCATTGAAAGAGCAACGAATCTGTTGCCTCAGTTTTACAAAAAACGAACCTTTGAGCTTTCAAAAGCGGTTGACGGAATGCGCCAAATACTGTGGGGTTTATTTAAAAAAATTGTCATCGCAGACAGTTGTGCAGAGCTAGCAAACCAAATTTTCAATAATTCGGCAGAGATGAATGGGAGTACATTGGTTTTAGGAGCCTTGTTTTTTACATTTCAAATATATGGCGATTTCTCAGGGTACTCAGATATTGCCATTGGAACCTCTCGCATTTTCGGTTTTAACTTGATGCAAAACTTCAAATTCCCTTACTTTTCAAGAGACATTGCAGAGTTTTGGAGACGTTGGCACATGTCATTATCAACTTGGTTTAGAGACTACCTATACATCCCTCTTGGAGGAAGTCGCGGTGGTACTTGGATGAAAGTTAGGAATACCTTTTTGATTTTCATTGTAAGCGGCTTTTGGCACGGTGCTAATTGGACCTTTATTGTCTGGGGGACACTGCATGCGATTTACTTTTTACCGCTTTTACTCACCAATAAAAATAGAAATAATTTAGAAATAGTCGCACAAGGAAACTACTTACCAACTGCGAGAGAACTCCTACAAATGCTTTCTACTTTTACCCTTACGGTATTTGCTTGGATCATTTTTAGAGCGAATGATATAACGCATGCTTTCCATTATATTTCGGAAATTTTCTCTGCATCAATTTTAGAAGCTCCCAAGCTAACAGACAGTAAAGAAGCCATCATAACAATGCTGCTTGTCTTCATTTTCATTTTTATAGAATGGCTCGGTAGGGAAAGTCAATTTGCACTTGAACATTTAGGTCTAAAATGGAAGCGTCCACTAAGACATGCTTTATATTATACCATCATAATTGCACTATTTTGGTACAACGGAAAAGAGCAGCAATTTATTTATTTCCAATTTTAGATTATGAAAAAATTTGCAGCTAAAATCTTAAAATTCAGCATTCCTGCTTTGTTATTTATCTTGATTTCTTTTACCTACTATCATATTTCAAAAACAAAGGTGGAGGCGAAACTAACCGCATTCTCAGCGCATGCTGTTTTATTAATGGGAGATTCTCAAATACAACGTCTCCATGGGGATTCCATATCTCAAGGAGCAAAAAACTTAGCCAGTTCTGGTGAACATTATTATTTTACCTATCAAAAATTAAACGCTTTAATTCAAAACAAAAATCATCGCATCGATACCCTAATTTTAGGCGTGTCAATTCATAATTTTGCTCCTGTATACAATAGACTCTTCAACCTTAACTTTGCGGAAGGGAAAAAAAGCCTTAAACGATATCTTTACTTCCTTCCAATATTTGACGATGCTGGTTTTATAACTACTTTTGACAAGGTGCTAAAACCATTAATTTCAGGCATTTATGCTGCTCCGGATTTTGGAGGCTTTTATGAATCTACAAATTCAAATCCCAATGAAGAAATTATCAATAAGGCGTTTAACATGCATTTCTCCATAAAACAAGAGGAAGCGAAATTTAGCCATTCTCAAAGAGACTATTTGTACAAAATAGATCGCCTTTGTTCGGAAAACAATATTGACTTAATACTTGTATCCACACCCTACCATTTTGATTACAAAGAAAAAATTGACCGGAAATATTTCGACTTTTTTTCAAAATCACTTAAAAAATTAAAGCACCGACGTCATTTGAACTTTATAGAAGATCCTATCGCTCCTCGTTTTATGTCAGATGCGAATCACTTAAACAAACTTGGTGCACAAAAATATTCTAGAATTATTGGTAAAGAATTAAAAGCAGAAAAGCGAGATATTTTACACCGCTAATATAAAAATCTTGAATTCTTGTTTTAAAAAAAACTTAGATTTCAAATTATTTCAACAAAAAAATGCCTCATTTTCATGAGGCATTTTTAATAACATCTATTTTAAAGAAACCTAGGCTTCTAAAACTTCTTGAACTTTATCCGCAGCTTCTTGAAATTCTGTAGCAGAAATAATTTCCATTCCAGAATTGTCAATTAATTGCTTTGCTTCTTTTGCGTTTGTTCCTTGTAAACGACAAATGATTGGCACTGTAATCTTATCTCCCATATTCTTGTAAGCATCTACAACTCCTTGTGCAACTCTGTCACAACGAACAATCCCTCCAAAAATATTTACTAAAATTGCTTTTACATTTGGATCTTTTAAAATGATCCCAAAAGCAGTTTCTACTCTTTGTGCATCTGCAGTACCACCAACATCTAAAAAGTTTGCTGGCTCACCACCAGACTCTTTAATTAAATCCATCGTTCCCATTGCCAAACCAGCTCCGTTTACCATACATCCAACATTTCCGTCTAAGTCTACATAATTTAAGCCTGCAGCTTTCGCTTCCACTTCGATTGGATTTTCTTCACGTAAATCACGCATTGCTGCATAATCTTTATGACGATACAATGCATTTTCATCCAAAGTTACCTTTGCATCTACTGCCATTATTTTGCTGTCAGAAGTTTTTAACACAGGGTTAATTTCAAACATTGCAGAATCTGACTTGATGTATGCTGTGTACAACGCAGATATAAATTTTGTCATTTCTTTAAAAGCAACACCAGATAAGCCTAAGTTAAAAGCCACTTTTCTCGCTTGAAAAGGCATTAAACCTAATAAAGGATCCACTTCCTCTGTAAAAATTAAGTGAGGTGTTTCTTCGGCAACCGTTTCAATATCCATTCCACCTTCAGTAGAATACATAATCATGTTTTTACCTGTAGCTCTATTTAAAAGAACTGAAATATAATATTCTTCTGTTTCTGATTCACCAGGATAATAAACATCCTCACAAATTAAAACTTGATTTACCAATTTTCCTTCAGCAGATGTTTGAGGAGTAATTAACATCATTCCTAAAATATCATCCGAAATGCTTTTTACTTGATCTAAATTTTTAGCCAATTTTACACCACCGCCTTTACCACGACCACCTGCATGAACTTGCGCTTTTACAACGTGCCAACCAGTTCCGGTTTCTTCTGTCAATTTTTTGGCTGCCTCAACTGCTTCTGCAGGAGTACTTGCTACAATTCCTCTTTGAATTCTAACTCCAAAACTATTTAATATTTGTTTTCCTTGATATTCGTGTAAATTCATGCTGTGTAATGTTTATAACGGGCACAAAAATACACATTCAGAAGTAAAATGCTGCATAGTTTTTGTAAAAAAAGCAGAAACTATTCGATTTTTTTTTAGAGAACTTTTAAGAATTATTTAACACCCCCTACTGTAACTCAAACAATTTTATGTCGTCTCAAAAGTTATTAATATAGATTTAATTTACGAGCATAAAGAAACAACCTGTTCGAATCTATTTTTTTCATAAATCAGCAAAAAATGTTCAAAAAAGAATTACTACTAGTACTTGGAATGGGAATAGGTTTTATTGGTATTTTTAATGCTCAAGAAATAAAAAAAGAAAGAAAAAAGACCACAACAACAAGAGTCTCAGAAGCTCCTATCATTGATGGCATCTTAAATGATGCGGCATGGAAAGATGCGGAATTGTTAACGGACTTTATAACTTTTAGGCCCGATAACGGAAAAAAAGTTACAGCAGCATATCAAACAACCGTGAAAGTAATTTACGATGATGCAGCCATTTACATTTCGGCAACCATGTTGGATCCCGATGCTGCAAATATTCCACAAGAATTTGCGAGTAGGGATAATTTTAGTCAGGCCGATTTTTTCTTAGTCACCATCAATCCAAATGATGATGGTCAAAATCCTTTTGAATTTATTGTTCAGAGTACTGGAAACCAATCAGATGCGAAAATATCAAACGGAAATGAAGATTTTAATTGGAGTGCCGTTTGGAAAAGTGACGTTGCGATCACTCCAGAAGGATGGCAAGTAGAAATAGAAATTCCTTATCGAGCAATTCGATTTACAAACAGTCCTGTACAATCCTGGGGAGTTAATTTTCATAGAAGGTTAGAAAATTTAAATGAACAGCATACATGGTCGTTTATTGACAATTCAATTGGAAGATGGACTCAGTATGACGGATTAATTGAAGGATTTGAAAATATAAAGCCACCAACTAGATTGAACTTATACCCATATGCATCGGCAGCAACTACTCTTTTTGAAGGCGACACCCAATTTGATTGGAGTGCTGGAATGGATGTCAAGTATGGACTGACAGAAAATTTTACGCTGGATGCCACTTTAATTCCAGATTTTAGTCAGGTTGGTTTTGATGACGTTGTTCTAAATCTCGGGCCTTTTGAGCAACAATTTTCTGAACAAAGACAATTTTTCACAGAAGGAACCGAACTCTTTAATAAAGGACGTTTATTCTATTCCAGAAGAATTGGTAGTGCTCCAATTGATCAATTCAATGTTGCAAGTACGCTTTCCCCAGAAGAAATACTAATTGATTCTCCAGGAAAAGTAACCATGTTAAATGCTATAAAAATTTCTGGAAGAACAAAAAAAGGATTGGGAATTGGCTTTTTTAACGCAATCACAGAGAAAACAGAAGCTACAATTAAAAACAAAACCACCGGAACCATTAGAAAATCAGTCACAAACCCATTTTCAAATTATAATATTTTGGTGCTAGACCAACAGTTTAACCAAAATTCTAGCATTGCATTAATAAACACCAACGTTACTCGTAACGGAAGATTTAGAGATGCAAATGTATCCGCTTTAACCTGGCATCTGGAAACAAAAAACAGCAAATACTATGCAGATGGTTCCTTTAAATTGAGTGCCATTTCTGATGATGTAAACCATCCAAACACAGGCTATACTTTTGTTAATAGTTTGGGCTACGACGCGGGACATTGGAATTGGGAAGTAGGCTACAACCTTAGAAACAAAGATTTCAATCCCAATGATTTAGGAATCTTATTTTCAAACAATCAGCAATCTATCTATGGCAATATTGGTTGGAGAACTTTGCAACCAACGAAAAATTTTAACAGCTATCGTTTTGGGTTGTATAATCAAGCTCGGTTTCAACACTATTCTGGAATCTATACAGGGAATAATGCGGGGATCAATTTTAGTGCTCAAACGAAAGAACGTTTTACTTTTGGCTCAAATTTAAATTATGGATCTGAAAATAAAGATTTTTTTGAACCAAGACAAGGCACAACAAGCGGTATTTATTTTTTACAACCACAACGATTGAATCTAAACGGATGGATTTCTACCAATTCTCAAAAATTATTTCAATTAGACGCAAACGGCTACCATACTACATTTTCTAACAACCCGAAAACAGGTTATGGATTTAGCATTGCACCTCGCTATCGATTTAACAATCAATTTTCATTAAGGTATCGACTTAATTTTAATAAAACCAACGACGATCAAGGGTATGTAGACCAAGTAGACAACAACATTGTTTTTGGAATAAGAGATCGAAAAAATTACACAAATACGGTCTCAGGAAAATATAGTTTTAGTACAAATTCTTCACTATCACTAAGTTTTAGACATTATTGGGGAGCTGTTAGCTATGCAAATTTTCACAATCTAAATGCTGTCGGCGGATTGGATCTAAACACGAACTATACAAGTGAAAATGTAAATTTTAATAACTGGAATTTAGACTTGAATTATATTTGGCAATTCGCTCCTGGGAGTCAATTAATTGCTTTCTATAGGAATTCAATTTTCAATGATGATACCAATGCAAACCTGTCATTCTTTGAGAATTTAAACAACTTATTTGAACAATCTCAAAAACATACCTTATCATTGAGAGTTGTTTACTTTATCGATTATAATAAGATCAAAAAAATACTACACACATTTTCATAAAAAAATTGAATGCGCTTAAAAAGTGTAACCAATTTTATTTTTAATACTTTCGTTACTCAGATTTCAAACTATGATTGTTGCAAAAAACATCCATAAATATTATGGGGAAGTAGAAGTATTGAAGGGAGTTGATTTTCACATAAAAAAAGGTGAAATTGTTGCTATTGTTGGACCTTCTGGTGCAGGAAAAACAACTTTACTTCAGATTATTGGAACCCTAGATACGCCATTAAAAGAGGAAAGTTTCGAATTGTCTTTGAACGGAGTTTCATTGAAAAATCTCTCTGACAAAGAGGTTTCTTCATTTAGAAACGAGCATATTGGTTTTATTTTTCAGTTCCATCAATTATTGCCTGAGTTTACAGCATTAGAAAACGTATGTATTCCCGCTTTTATTGGAAATAAGTCAAAACAAGAAACAACAAAAAAAGCAAAAGAAATTTTAGAATTTCTTGGTTTATCACATCGCCTACATCACAAACCAAATGAACTTTCTGGAGGAGAACAACAACGGGTAGCCGTTGCTAGAGCCCTCATCAACAATCCATCGGTAATATTAGCAGATGAACCAAGTGGAAATTTAGACAGTGAGTCTGCAAAAAACTTACATGAAATGTTCTTTCAACTCCGAGATAAATTTGGTCAAACTTTTGTATTAGTTACACATAATGAAGAACTTGCAGAAATGGCGGATAGAAAATTAAGTATGAAAGATGGTAAAATTATTTAAAGTTGATGGAAATTAATGATTTAAAAGAATTTCTAGATGAAAAAGTACTTTTCTATGAAAACCCTAAATTCATAACATCAGATCCCATACAGATTCCGCATCTATTTTCACAAAAAGAAGACATTGAAATTGCAGCTTTTTTAACTTCGATTATTTCTTGGGGAAATCGAACAATGATCATTAGAAATGCATCCAAAATGATGGAGTTGCTAGACAATTCTCCACATGATTTCATCCTAAATCACGAAAAAAAAGACTTAAAAAATTTAGAAGGTTTTGTTCACAGAACCTTTAATAGCATTGATTTACAGCAATTCATTGGTTCTTTACAACATGTTTATAAAAACCATGGAGGTCTTGAAAAGGCATTAGAAATTAAAGATAATACCAGTACCTATCAAACAGCCATTCATCATTTCAAAAATATCTTTTTTGAAATAGCACACCCTCAGAGAACACAGAAGCACATTTCAGATCCGCTGAAAAACTCAGCAGCAAAAAGAATCAATATGTTTTTACGCTGGATGGTTCGAGATGCAAAACCCGGGGTAGATTTTGGACTTTGGAAATCACATACTCCAGCGAATTTATCATGCCCATTGGATGTACATTCTGGAAATGTTGCCAGAAAGCTAACGCTTCTTTTAAGAAAACAAAACGATTGGAAAGCAGTTTCAGAATTGGATAAAAATCTACGATTACTAGACAAAAAAGATCCCGTAAAGTATGATTTTGCATTGTTTGGTTTGGGTGTTTTTGAAAAGTTTTAAATAGTAGTTAACAAGGATTTATATATCCTTTTATTTACCTTAATTTAGAGGAATGAAATCGCAATATAAAACGATCAATGCAATTTAAAAACCCTGACATTTTATACTTCTTAGTACTCCTAATCATTCCGATTTTGGTGCACCTTTTTCATTTACAAAAATTCACAAAAGTCTCTTTCACAAACGTTGCTTTTTTACAGAAAATAATTCAGCAAAATCGCAAGAGTTCACGCCTAAAAAAGTGGCTGTTATTGTGTGTCAGAATGCTGTTATTTTCAGCGATACTTTTTGCATTTTCACAACCTTATTTCAGTGAAAATGAAGCGGATAAAAAACAAGAACATTTCATCTATTTAGATACTTCATTGAGCTTAAATTCAAAAGGGGATAAGGGCGATTTACTCAAAGTAGCAGTTCAAGAAATTATAGAAAATACTTCTGATAAAAACAGTTACACTTTACAAACGAATTCAGATTATTATCCAAATATTTCAAAATCTGAGTTAAAAAATATTTTACAAAAGGTAAAAACCACCTCTGAAAAGATAGCAATAAGTACCATTTTACTCAAAATAAGAAAACTCCATGAGAATAAAAGCAACACTTTAGGTAAAAATATATTAATATCTGATTTTCAGAACAATTACGAAGTTGAATTTACAAATGTAACACCTCCAATTTCGATCGTAAAACTGGAAACAAGTACGCAAAACAATGTTTCAATAGATAGTGTTTATATTGCCAGTACTTCAATTGACAAAACAAACCTAAAAGTAGTCGTTAGAAATCAAGGTACTAAAAAAAACAACATCCCTATTACACTTTATAACGATCAAAAACTCATTAGTAAGCAAACATTTTCAATAGAAAAAAACGGAACCTACACGATCGATTTTAGCATTGACAAAGGAACGCAATTTCTAGGAAAAATACAAATTACTCTTAACGATACTTTTACATTTGACAACAGGTTTAATTTTGCTTTAAATTCAAATGAAAAAATCAATGTTTTATCAATTGGAAAAGAGACAGATTTTCTTTCAAAAATTTACACAAAAAAGGAATTTATTTATACACATTATACCCCAGAAGAAATAAATTTTAATGCAATTCAAAAGCAACAACTGATCCTTTTAAACGCGCTCGAAAATATCACTCCAACTGTTCAAAATAGCTTACTAGAATTTTCTAAAAAAGGAGGTAGTATTGTCCTCATTCCAAACAATAATTTAGACCTCGATTCTTATCGTTCTTTTTTTAAAAAACTCACTTTAGGAAACATTGACTCGAAAATAGAGAAATCTTTAAAAATTACCGATATCAATTTTGACCATCCCTTTTTTAAAAGTGTTTTTTACAAACAAGTTCAAAATTTTCAATATCCAAATTCTAAGAACCACTTCCCTACTTCATTTGTGAATAGCAGTAATCTTATCTCCTATGAAAACAAGGAAGGTTTTATTAAGAAAGTGCCCACCAAAAATGGAAACCTCTTTTGGATTGCAGCTGCTTTAGATTCAAAAAACAGTAATTTCATAAATTCTCCCTTGGTGGTTCCTGTTTTTTACAATTTCGCCCAATTGAGTTTGCAACCTTCAAGGATGTATTATTCCCTAGGAGTAGAAAACAAAATCGATGTAAAAACCACCTTGTACAACGATGAAATTTTATCGATTAAAAGTATTAAAAATACCTTTATTCCTCGACAACAACACACTCAAAACAAAGTAACAATAACTACTTTAGAACAACCAGAAGTAACTGATTTCTATTACATTACAAATAAAAAAGACACTTTAAAAACGCTTGCATTTAACAATCCGAAAGATGAAAGTAGCATGACTTTTTTAAATACAAAAAGCCTCGCAAAAAACAATAAAAATATTTCGACTTCAAACTCAATAAAAGAACACTTTCAAGAAATTAACGAAAAAAGTGAAGTTCATTGGCTTTGGAAATGGTTTTTAACATTAGCAATTGTATCTTTGCTGTTAGAAATTTTGATTTTAAAATTCTTCAAATCATGAATACACTTCTAAAATCGGCAACGATTATCAATCCCTCAAGCGCTTACCATCAGCAACAAAAAGACATTTTAATTATTGATGGAAAAATCACTAAAATCGCTGATAAGATTACTCCCAACGATAAAGATACTGTTGTCGCTTTAAAAAACCTACATGTTTCTATGGGTTGGTTTGACACCAGTGTTTCTTTTGGTGAACCTGGATTTGAAGAACGAGAAACCATCAAAAATGGATTGAATGTTGCCGCTAAAAGCGGATTCACAGCTGTTGCTATAAACGCAAACACAAACCCTGTAATTGACAATAAATCTGCAGTAGAGTTCTTAATTAATAAATCTTCTGGATTTGCAACCAAGCTCTACCCTATTGGCGCTTTAACTCAAGAAAGCAAAGGGATTGACATGGCAGAATTGTACGACATGCAACAGTCTGGCGCCATTGCTTTTGCTGATTACAACACCCCTATTGAGAATGACAACTTATTAAAAGTGGCTTTACAGTATGCTCAAAATTTTGACGGACGCATCTTTAGCTTCCCTAAAAACAGTTCGATCGCAGGAGAAGGGATTGTCAACGAAGGAATCAATAGCACCCGATTGGGTTTGAAAGGAATTCCAGCATTGGCTGAGCACCTTCAAATTGCACGGGATTTATTTTTATTAGAATACACTGGAGGAAAATTACACATTCCAACAATTTCAACTAAAAAATCGGTCTCACTCATTCAAGAAGCCAAAAAGAAGGGATTGGACATTTCATGTAGCGTTGCAGCGCATCACTTAGTTTTAACGGACGATGAGTTACCGGGTTTTGACAGTAAGTACAAAGTAAACCCACCACTAAGAACTAATGAAGACATCAAAGCACTGAGAAAAGGAGTAACCTCTGGTGTTATTGACATTATTACCTCCGATCACAATCCGATAGACATTGAAAACAAAAAAGTTGAATTTAGCAATGCAAAAGACGGAACCATAGGCCTAGAAAGCTTATTTGGTGCTGTTAATTCCGCTTTAGATCCAACAGATTTTATCGAAACGATTACTTGCAAACCTCGAAAAATATTTAACATCACCATACCCAAAATAGAAGAAGGAAGTCAAGCAGACCTCACACTTTTCAACCCAGAAGGAAACCACGTTTTCTCTTTAGCGGATGTTTTATCTACTTCTAAAAACAGTATTTTTATTGATAAAAAACTCAAAGGAAAAGCCTACGGAATTTTTGCAAACAATCAATTAATCTTGAATCAATAAATATTTTGAATACGTTAGAATACCTTGTTAAGCAACCCAAAAAGAGCTCCAGAAATCCACCTTTATTAATTTTATTGCACGGTTACGGAAGTAATGAACAGGATTTATTTTCATTTGCTGAAGAATTGCCTGACGAATTACTGATTGTAAGTGCTAGAGCTCCTTATGAAATGGGACAAGGCGGACATGCTTGGTATGCGATTAACTTCGACAATAACAATGGGAAATATTCTGATTTAGAACAAGCAAGAACATCGCTTGGGAAAATTGATTTATTTATTGACGAAATCAAACAAAAATACAATACGAAGGCTGAGAAAACTTTTCTACTCGGTTTTAGTCAAGGTGCAATTTTAAGTTATGCTTTTAGCTTTTTACACCCCAACAAAGTCAATCATATCATTGCTTTAAGCGGATATATTAATGAAGAATTACTCCCATCCAATCTTACAGACCTACAAATAAAGACCTCTTACTATATTTCTCATGGAACAGTAGACCAAGTACTACCAGTAGATTGGGCAAGAAAGGCATCCCCTATTTTAGACAACTTAAAACTCGAAAACTCATACAATGAGTATCCTGTTGGACATGGAGTGGCTCCGCAAAATTTCTATAGTTTTAAAACTTGGATTGAAGGGCGTTTGTAAGTTTTTTTCTAATTCATAAGAAATGGAGATGCAAAAAACTTCCGAAAGGTTTCTTTTTGGAATTTTAAAAATCTATTTCTACAAAAACGATGGGATCTTTTAAACTACCTTTGCAAAAAAATACCCAAATGCAGTTTACAGAATTACACCTTAATGCTTCTCTATTAAAAGCAATTGCCGAAGAACGTTTCCAAACACCTACACGAGTGCAAGAAAAAGCGATACCGCCAATTTTAGCAAAGAAAAATGTAATTGTATCTGCACAAACAGGTACTGGAAAAACAGCTGCTTTTGCCTTGCCAATTCTTCAATTATTATTGGACAGACCAACTCCTGAGAAAAAAACAAAAAGAATAAAATCGTTAATTGTAACACCAACACGTGAATTGTGTTTGCAAATTGAAGCCAACTTTAAAAGCTATGCAAAACACACCGACTTAACAACAACGGCTGTCTATGGGGGTGTTTCATTAACCCCTCAAAAAGAGATTTTAAAGGAAGGAGTTGATATTTTAATTGCAACCCCTGGCCGATTGATTGACTTGCATAAACAAGGCGCCATCGATTTACGTGCCATCGAGATTTTTGTTTTAGATGAAGCTGATTTAATGTTAGACATGGGCTTTATCAATGATGTAACCACCATAGAAAGTTTATGTCCTCGAAAGAAACAAAGCCTATTGTTTTCTGCCACCATACCTGATAAAATAGTTGCATTGTCTGAGACAATGATAAAGAACCCGATAACAATAAAAATCAACCCCGCAGAAACAACTGCCAAAACAATTGGGCAATTACTCTACTATTCCCCTAAAAAAAATAAAACAGACTTATGTTTGCATTTATTAAGAAACACGATTAATGGAAAAATTATTATTTTCAGAAGAACTCGTATTGGTGTTGATAAATTAGAGGAAACACTGTCTAAAAACGGGTATAAAGTGACCAGTATTCATGGCGAAAAAACACAAATTATTCGAAACAAAGCCATTGAAGATTTTAAAAATAAAAAAGCAACCATTTTAATTGCAACTGATGTTGCTGCTCGTGGAATTGACATTAACAATGTAGATGCGATTATCAACTTTGACATTCCCAACATTCCTGAAACCTATATTCACAGAATTGGAAGAACCGGAAGAGCTGGGAAATCTGGGATTGCGTTTTCGTTCTGTAGTCCAGATGAAGATACGTACATCAAAACCATTGAAGAATTACTGCAAAGACCGATTAAAGTCATTACAGACCATCCTTATCCTCGAGTACAACCTAAGAAACAAAAGAAACAGCCAAACACGATTAGCAAGCACAAAAAAGGTCGAAAATCGGAAGCTTCAAAAAAGAAGAAGAAACGTTGGTATTAGCAGCATACAAAATGAATAATTGCGCTTATTGCATCATAGGAACTAATGTATCGTAATTGATATTCTTTACTCTTTTTTAATATTAAAAAATCCTAAGAAGAAAAACAAGATAATTAAGGAAATCACATGCACAATATTTAATGAAACATTATTTAAAATATCATAGGTGATTTTTAAAATAGTCGCAAAAGTGATTAGTAAAGTAATTTTACTTTGTTTATTTATCGATTTAGACACAAAAAGTAAAGCGAAGAATAATACGAGAATACAGCCAATAAAATTCAACCATAAGTAACTTATTATAGGCTCCAACCCTTCCGATTTTACAGCATAAATTCCAAAATAGAAAATCAAACAAACAAGTACTTGAGTGATAATCGCAGCTTTAAAAACAGCATTTCCATTTACTTTTTTAAAGAAAAAGGCGAGCAAAAAGATTCCCAGCACATTTCCATAGAAAATAGAACCGATAATATTGACCAATTCGATTAAGTTTTCAAACAAATTTGCCACACAAGCAATGGATATCGCTACGAGTCCCCAAATTAAGGTGAACCATTTTGAGGCCTTTACAAAATGCGCTTCGTTCTTTTCTTCTTGAACATTTCTACGATACAAATCCATGGTAGTTGTACTTGCCAATGCATTCAATTCAGAGGCTGTCGAAGACATTGCTGCCGATAAGATAACGGCCAACAACAAGCCGATTAAACCCCGAGGAAGGTTGTTAAGAATAAAATGTATGAATACATAATCTTTGTCATTCGATTCTATTTTTTCCAACGTATTCGTTTTGTCAATTGTATCAATAATTACTTTAGACCTTTTTTTTAGCGCTAAATCTTGGGTATTTAAATCTTGAATTTGTTCTTTTTCGTCTGCTTGAAATCCATCAGAAAAAATTGCTTTCTTCTTGCTTTCTATCGCAATATGTGCTTCCGTTAACGCTCGATATTCTGTTGTGTACTTTGATTTTGAAACGGCTTCATTTGCACCCGGATTGAAATTTAACGGAGAGGGATTGAACTGATAAAAAACAAAAACCATCACCCCAATCAGCAAAATGAAAAATTGCATCGGCACCTTTAATAGTCCATTGAAAATCAATCCCATTTGACTTTCTCGAATCGATTTTCCTGACAAATATCGTTGTACCTGACTTTGATCTGTTCCAAAATAGGACAACATTAAAAAGGTTCCACCTAAAATTCCAGTCCAAATGGTATATCGATTGCTTAAATCATAGGAGAAATCAATGACCTTCATTTTATTACTCGCGCCTGCAATTTCAAGGGCTTTGGTAAATGTAATATCAACTGGTAACTGACTCAAAATCATATAAAAAGCAATGACCATTCCAATAAATATAATCACCATTTGTTGCTTTTGCGTAACATTTACGGCCTTCGTTCCTCCAGAGACAGTATAGATAATGACTAAAAAGCCGATAAGAATGTTGAGTGTTAATAAATCCCAACCTAAGACTGCTGATAATATAATTGCGGGAGCATAAATGGTAATTCCGGCAGCCAATCCTCGTTGGATTAAGAATAATATTGCAGCCAAACTCCTGGTTTTTAAATCGAATCGGCCTTCTAAGAATTCATAGGCTGTATAGACTTTCAGTTTGTGATAAATGGGTATAAAAACGACACAAATAATCACCATTGCAATGGGCAAACCAAAATAAAATTGAACAAATCCCATACCACTGTGAAATGCTTGTCCTGGTGTTGATAAAAAAGTAATGGCACTGGCTTGTGTTGCCATAACAGACAACCCAATAGTCCACCATTTACTATCACTACCTCCTTTGATATAATCGGTAACATTCTTGTTTTTTCGGGTAACATAGGTCCCATAAATAACTATAAAAGAAAGCGTAATCGATAATACAATCCAATCTACGAGGTGTAATTTACTTGCAATTTCCATAGTCTAAACGGTAAAATAATTAGCAATTAGTATGAAAATTAAGATGTACACCACATTTGCTACTAAAACCCATGTGTAAGCTTTTTTCCAAGTATATTTATTTTTTTTCATGCTGCATGCTTTTTTGAAACGATTTCATCCTTACCCTGTTCATTCGGCAATTCAAATTTTACTCCTTAATTTCTTTTTTAATAATGATCTTATTCTTCCCTACTGACAACATATTTGCAAACAACTTGTAAGCACCAGAAACACCTGCAGGAAGCTCTCTAAAAAAACTTAATCCTGTATATATGTAATTTCCTTTTCCATATTTTGCAATCAGTAAACTTCCATTTTTAGGGGCTTCATTTTTATCATTCATAGATAAAATAGGGGTATATTCTTTGCTCCAAGACCCTGGGAAATACAATCCTCTTTCTTGAACCCAACCTTCAAAATCTTTATTGGTAATCTTATTTGGGAAGTTTAACAACGAATGACTCTTGTCTAAAATTCGAACTTCAGCAAACTCATCAGTCACACGATCTCTAGATAAGTTTAGTGAAAATGGTGCACCAACGTCTACATTCCTACTGGTGTTGTATTGCACAATCATATTGCCACCGTTTTCAACATATTCCAAGAGATACTTTTGTTTAAACTTCAACGCTTTCACCACATTGTAAGCTCTAATCCCCAGAACAACTGCATCGTATTTTTTTAAGTTTTCTGTAGAAATATCTTCAGGGTTCACGGTCACAACGGTATACCCTATTTGCCGTAAATTTTCTGGAACAGTATCTCCTGCCCCTTTAATATAAGCAATATAACTTCCTGCTTTTTGAATATTTAACCGAACCACTTTTGCTTCCGATTTCATTAAAACAGATTGCTTTGGAATGTGATTGTAATCAATCGCTATCAATTCGTTTCTAAATTCTTCTGCTTCAGAAACCGCCACCACTTTTAAAGCGCCTTCAGACTCATTTTTAGGTGGAGTTACATAAAACACGACAGTTTGTTTGTCCTTTTTTTGAGCAATTGAAAATTCGATTTCTTGAGGAGCAACCGTCCAATTATTTGGCACTTCCAAGAAAACCTTTCCTGATGTATTTGCAGCACCTGCAAGAATTTCTACCGAAACTTCTTGCGGAGCATTGTCAGAAAAAAGAATGACTTTGTCTTCCAATTTTGTGGTCACTTTTGGTAAAATTTCAAAAGGAGCATAAATTTCTCCGAGGGCCCTTTCTGCATATCGTCTGACAACGTTTTTTACAATAGAAATTTCTGCATTGTCAATTAAAAGATTGAACTGCACTTGAAGGGGTCGAGGGGTTTCTGGCAATCCAATTAATTGCTGATCATCAACAGAATACATGCCCAAAGAAGCTTCTTTCCTTAACCAATAAGGCGCCGAATAGGTGGTGTTTTCTGTGGAAATAACTTCTTTAAAATTTAATTTTTCATTGAAAGCTAAATTTTGATCTTTTTCGATCACTTTACCAGAAGGGATTATTTTTAAGGAAACAAGATCAATTGTAAATTCACTTCTGTTTAGGGCTTCAAATTGCACCTGAATTTCAGCATTGGGTACCGCAGATGAACTCGCTGCGGAAGCCTCTAGATACAATCCTGCAGAAGCCTCTATGATCTCTAAAATTTCTTTCTCTTTAATTTTTGCCCAATGTTTATTTTCTAACTGCTGTATTTTACGGTACGATTGCAGGAGTGCAGGTAAGTGTTTGGATGGGTTTTCAAAATCGAAATTCGCTTCTACTTTGTATAAAATTTCTCCAATCTCTCCCCCGTTTTTCAAACGGTTCCAAGTAGTATTTATGCCTGAGAATAAATCTTTTTGATCTTTTAATGGAGTTCCTTTTAAAAACTCAACATACTCCTTTTGACCACCTCTGGTAGACAATCTTCCAAATCCTTGACACAAATGCTGACTGCTTGCCATAGAAGCCAATTCATTGTTAGAAAGACCTTTTAAAGGATAATAAACGCCAACATCAAAAGAAGTTAATTTTCCTTCTGTGGCTTTTTTAAAATCGGCTTGATTTCTATAAAACCAAGAGGACGTATTAAAAAACAACCTTTGGGGCTGCCAAACAGTGGTCGCCTTTAATTGGTCTGCATACTTTGATGCATCGGCAGCGAGATCAAAGGCCTCAAAACTCAACATGGCAGAACTGGTATGATGTCCGTGAGTAGTCCCTGGTGTTCTGTGATCAAATCGATTGATAATAATATCGGGCTTATAGGTTCTAATTGCCCAAACAACATCACTCAACACTTTTTCTTTGTTCCAAATCTTCAACGTTTCGTCGGGATGTTTGGAATACCCAAAATCATTAGCTCTTGTAAAAAATTGTGATCCACCATCAATATTTCTTGCTGCCAATAACTCTTGAGTTCTAATCACACCTAATAATTCTCTAATTTCGGGTCCAATTAAATTCTGACCTCCATCACCTCTTGTTAAGGACAAATATCCTGTTCTAGCTTTTATAGCATTCGATAAATAGGCAATTAATCGTGTATTTTCATCGTCTGGATGCGCGGCAATGTACAAAGCCGACCCGATAAAGTTTAATTTTTGAATTTTTTCATATATCTGGTTTGAACTTAACTTTTGAGGTTTTTGAGCAATTACAGAAATTGAAATCATTAAAAAAGCAATCCTAAAAAATATTTTTTTTTTCATAATATAAAATTATTCAATCCTTCGCATCTATTGCGCTGAAGTGATCAAGTAGGTTTCTGAACAACAACGAGCAATCAATTTTCAGCAGTTTAAAAGACAAGGAATCAACTGAATCTGTCCAAATAATTGCCATCTTAAGCACAAAACTATAAAAACAAATGTACCTTTTTATCAAGTAAATTCCAGTAATTAACAAAATTATAACATTTGAGGAAACCCTTAAAAGGAATGCTTATAACCTGTTAATAAATTAATTTTTAAAATCACATAATAAGATTATATTTGTAAACTAATTAAGAAAAAATAAACAATGAAATTTATTGTATCCAGTTCGCAACTACTAAAACAATTACAAGTTTTAGGTGGCGTTATAAATAGTAATAACACCTTACCAATCTTAGATAATTTCTTATTTGAAATTTCTGAAAATCAATTAAAAGTTTCTGCATCCGATTTAGAAACCACCATGAGTTCGGTTGTTGATGTTGAAAGTGATAGTAACGGTGCAATTGCAATTTCTGCACGTTTATTATTAGACACTTTAAAAACGTTTCCAGATCAACCATTAACATTCAAAACTGAAGGTAGCAATACCATTGAAATTAGTTCTGATCAAGGGAAATATGACATGGCTTATTTTAATGGTGATGAGTTTCCAAAAGCGGTTTCTCTTCCATCCCCAAGTAGTACAGTCATTCCATCTAATATCTTAGCAACGGCTATTTCAAAAACAATTTTCGCTGCTGGAAATGATGATTTACGCCCAGTAATGAGTGGTGTTTTCTTTCAATTTAGTACGCAAGGTTTGACTTTTGTTGCAACAGATGCTCATAAATTAGTAAAATATACAAGAACGGATGTCGCTGCAAATCAAACGGCAGAATTCATCATGCCGAAAAAACCTTTAAACTTATTAAAAAGTGTTTTAGGAGGTGCTGATAATGAAGTAACTATTGAATACAACGATGCAAATGCGAAGTTTACTTTTGACAATGTTGTTTTAATTTGTCGTTTAATTGATGGGAAATATCCAAATTACGAAGCAGTAATTCCAAAAGAGAATCCAAATAAATTAACTGTAGACAGAGCTTCTTTTTTAAACTCTGTAAGACGTGTTTCTATTTTCTCTAGCAAAACAACACATCAAATTCGTTTAAAAATGGCGGGGACTGAATTGAATATTTCTGCGGAAGATTTAGACTTTTCCAACAAAGCGGATGAACGTTTAAATTGTGATTACCAAGGGGATGATATGCAAATTGGATTTAACTCTCGTTTTTTAAGCGAAATGCTAAACAACTTAAGTTCTAACGAGATTTTGATTGAAATGTCGTTACCTAACAGAGCAGGGATTTTAACACCAATAGATGGAACAGACGAAGGTGAGAAGGTAACTATGTTAGTGATGCCAGTGATGTTGAACAGCTAATTATCATAACATAAAAAATAGTACAATATAAAAACCACAGCTAGAAAGTTGTGGTTTTTTTGTATACATTTACTTTCATGAATTTCTTAGCACACTTATATCTATCTCAAAATAATCCCAACATTCTAATTGGTAATTTTATTGCTGATCATATTAAAGGGAATAATTTTAGTCATTTTTCTGAGGAAATTCAACAAGGTATTTTACTACATAGAGAAATAGACACGTATACGGACGCTCATGAAGTGGTTCGAAAAAGTAAAAGACGCTTGCATGAAAGATACAGACATTACGATGGTGTGATTATTGATATTTTTTTTGATCATTATTTAGCTAAAAACTGGTCAACATACTCAGCAATACCTTTTGAAAATTATACCAAAGCCATCAATACTTTTTTTGCTAAAAAGGCCCCTGAACTTCCAGAAAAATCGCAACAATTCATTCACTATATGATTGAATATAACATCCTATTTAATTATCAATATACCGATGGAATTGAAAAGGTATTGAATGGAATGAATCGCAGAACAAAAGGGAAGTCTCAAATGCATTTAGCGATCGGAGATTTAAAAGAATTAGATGCTCAATTTGATACTGATTTTAAGTTATTTTTTCAGGACTTAAGAATCTTTACACAGCAAAAACTAGAGGCATTGCAAAGCCTTCCAAAGGAGCTAGAAATTCAAAATAAATAAATTGACCTTATAAAAACAGTTTGCTCCTTTACTGGAGATCATAAATAGAAAAAAAATGAAAAAAAACCTACCCCTAATTATCATTTCTTTAGTCATTCTAAGTTGTAAACCTTCAGAAAACACAAAGGTTAAAAATAGAGGAGTCACCTCAGAAAAAGCCATGGTAGTTTCTGCAAGAGTAGAAGCTTCTAAAATTGGTACTGCCATTTTACAAAAAGGCGGAAATGCTTTTGACGCAATGGTTGCTACAGAATTGGCTTTGGCAGTTGCCTATCCCTATGCAGGGAATATTGGTGGTGGTGGATTTATGGTTTACCGAAATACGGCGGGAGAAACGGGTGCTTTAGATTATCGAGAAAAAGCACCATTGGCAGCATCTAAAGATATGTATTTGGATAAAAACAAGGAGGTCATTAAAGGGAAGAGTACGTTGGGTGCAATGGCAGTTGGCGTTCCTGGAACGGTGGCAGGTGTTTTTGAAGTTCACAGAAAATTTGGAACGCTTTCCATAGAAGAAATCCTAGCACCTGTGATCGCATTGGCAAAAAGAGGTGTGATTGTTACAAAAAAACAAGAAAAAAGAATTGCTAAATTTCAAGCTTCTTTTTTGAAAGCAAATAAGGATACAATACTATTCAACAAAGCCTGGAAAGAAAAGGATACCATAAAATATAGTGCTTTGGCCGCAACCCTTTCAAGAATTCAGAAAAATGGTCGGGATGAGTTTTACAAAGGAGAAACCGCAAGGCGCTTGGTAAAGTTCATGCAAGAGAATGGCGGAATCATTACTTTGGAAGATTTAGAAAAATACGAACCAAAATGGAGAGACCCCATCACTTTTACCTATGATGATTTAAAGATTATTTCAATGTCACCTCCTTCAAGTGGTGGGATTTGCCTGTCTCAGATTATGAATGCAATTGAACCTTTTAATTTGAGTGAATTTGGACACAACACAACAAAATCAATACAGGTAATCACAGAAGCAGAAAGACGTGCCTATGCAGATCGCAGTTTCTTTTTAGGCGATCCTGATTTTGTGAGCATTCCTCAAAAAGAACTCATTTCTAAAGCGTATTCTCAAAGGAGAATGAAAAATTTTTCTTTTGAAAAAGCAACATTATCTTCAGAAGTGGCTCATGGTAACATCGAAATTATTGAAAGTGATGAAACTACCCATTATGCTATTGTAGATCAATTTGGAAATGCTGTATCGGTAACCACAACGATTAATGGTGGTTATGGATCTAAACTATACAGTAATGAATTGGGGTTCTTTTTGAACAACGAAATGGATGATTTTAGCAGTAAACCAGGAGTGCCAAATATGTTTGGTCTTTTGGGCGCAAAAGCAAACGAAATTGCACCCGAAAAAAGAATGCTGAGTTCAATGACCCCGACCATTGTAGAAAAAAACGGGAAACTATTTATGGTAGTTGGAACACCCGGCGGGTCTACAATTATTACTTCGGTATTACAAACCATTTTGAATGTTCATGAATTTGACATGAGCATGCAAGATGCCGTAAATGCGGCAAGGTTTCATCATCAATGGATGCCAGATGTAATTAAGATGGAACCAAACAGTTTTTCAAATACTGTAAAATCTGAATTGAAACAGTTGAACTATCAATTGGATGAAAGCAATACAACCGTTATTGGAAAAGTTGCCGCCGTTTTAGTGTTAGAAAACGGGCAGTTAGAAGGCGGTGCCGACAAACGTGGTGATGATGCTGCTGTTGGATTTTAATACTTTTCTCTAGAATAAAATTGAACTTTTAAAAATATATTTATGAAAATCCAACCTTTTCACATCGCTATTCCAGTTAAAAACTTAGAAAAATGTCGCAGCTTTTATCGAGATATTTTACAGTGTGAAGAAGGGCGGAGTTCAACATATTGGGTCGATTTTAATTTTTTCGGACATCAATTAGTCATTCATCAAAAAGACGATTTTACTCCGCAAAGAATTTCAAATGCGGTAGATGGTCATGATGTTCCCGTTCCACACTTTGGTGTGGTCTTAACTTGGGAAGTTTGGCAAGATTTAGCGGACAGACTAAAAAAGAATAATACCCGTTTTATTATTGAACCTACCATTCGGTTTGAAGGAAAAATAGGCGAACAAGCAACGCTTTTCTTTAACGATCCAGAAAACAATGCTTTGGAATTTAAGGCCTTTAAAGATCTCAATCAATTGTTTGCAAAATAATGGAATTACAAGAAACCCATATCGTTCCAAAATTAGAAAACCCAGTCCGTTTTCAAGAATATGCAGTGGGTATTTTTAAAACGATTCCGACAAAATCTGGCATTAAAAAAGCCATCAAAAAGAAACTCATTTTCATTAATGACTGTATTGCTACCACGGCACAATTTATGCTTGGAGGTGAAAAAATAACATTGTATCAATCCGAGATATCTTCTGATTTCAAAAGGTTAAAGTTTGATTTAGAGGTGATTTTTGAAGACGATTATTTAGCAATTATTAACAAACCTGCTGGTATTTTAGTCAGCGGAAATACCTTTAAAACGATTGACAACGCCTTGCAGCAAAATTTACAAAAAAGTACTCAATTAGATGCTGTAAGACCAAGACCTACACATCGATTGGACTACCCAACAACAGGACTACTACTTGTCGGAAAAACGAGTGCTAGCATTCATGCTTTGAATAAATTGTTTGAAAATAAAGAAATTCGAAAAACGTATTTCGCCATTACGATTGGGAAAATGGAAACCTCTGGGAGCATTAATATTCTGATCGATGAAAAAACAGCGACCACGGATTATACTGTATTAGAAAGTGTAAAATCAGATCGATTTGGGTTTTTAAATTGGCTAAAATTATCTCCAAAAACAGGAAGAAGGCATCAACTTAGAAAACACCTCGCTGCCCTTGGAAATCCAATTTTAGGCGACAAAAAATATGGAAAAGAGGAACTAATATTATATGGAAAAGGATTGTACTTACATGCTGGAATCTTAGAATTTACCCACCCCTTTACAAAGCAGCATCTGCGGATTGAAAAAGAACTTCCAAATAAATTCAAAAAAATAATTCCATCATGTTAGAAATTAGACCTACCTGCGAACATTGCAATACCAATTTGCCAAACACATCCACCGAGGCAATGATTTGCTCTTTTGAATGTACCTATTGTAAGACCTGTGCAAGTACTCTTTTTAATAATGTATGTCCAAGTTGTGCTGGTAATCTCGTGGAACGGCCAATACGCCCTATCGAAATGATTGCAAAATATCCTGCTTCAAAAAAAGTAGTTTTTAAACCAAAAGACCTCGAAAACACAAAAAAGAATTAAATTCGCTTAAAATAACATCCATTTAAATGAAAAGATTTTTCAAAATTATTGGAGTTTTGTTCCTATTGTTGATACTAACGGGAGTTGTTTTCTTTGTTTCTAAAAACGAAGCACTGCCAATAGGTAAAAAAGGAAAAGATGCAGATGCTTTGGCTACAAAAATGTTGCAAGCAATGAATTCTGACGCTTACAACAACACCGAAGTTTTAGAATGGAGTTTTAGAAATGAACATCACTACAAATGGTTTAAAAATCAGAATAGAGTGCGCGTTTCTTGGGGTAAAAATAGCGTAGATTTAAATACATTTTCACCTGCTGAAAGTAGCGTTTTTATTGACAATCAAAAGATTGACAACAAAGAGATGATCGCCACTGCGACAGCCTATTTTAATAACGATTCTTTTTGGCTAGTTGCTCCGTATAAAATTTTTGATGCTGGTACAGAAAGAAGCATTGTAAAACACCAAGGAAAAGATGCCCTATTAGTAACCTATACTTCTGGAGGAACAACTCCTGGAGATTCTTATTTATGGATTTTGGCAGACTCTGGACTGCCAATTTCATTTAAAATGTGGACACAAATAATTCCTATTGGTGGTATTGAAGCTTCTTGGAACTCTCTAAAAACCACAGCATCTGGAATTCTTTTACCCACATCACACACACTTTCATTATTTGGCATGAAACTACCTATGGGAAATGTAAAATCATACAATCCAAAAGCTAATGCTCTTGCCCATAAAATACTGAAAGCAATCAAGCATGACAAGTACAAAACAACCAATCATATCGCATGGAGTTTTGGCGGAAGACGTTCTTATGAATGGGACAAAGCGCAACATATTGTTAGCGTTTCGTGGGATAGTATTCGGGTAGTATTGCACCCAAATAATTTAGAAAAAAGCAGTATTTACTTCAACAATAAAATATCAGCAACAGAAAACAAACAACTCATTACAAAGGCAACCAACCTTTTTAATAATGATAGTTTTTGGTTGGTAGCACCTCACAAACTTTTTGAAAAAGGAATTATACGAAGTATTCAAAAAGAAGCAGGCAAAGAAGCTTTACTGGTAAAATACACCACAGGTGGAACAACTCCTGGTGACTCTTATTTATGGCTTTTAGATGAAAACTTCATTCCAAAGAGTTATAAAATGTTTGTACCTTCCATGAAAATGGAGGGAGTTCCTGCCACTTGGGATCAATGGATCACCACAGAAAGTGGCACACTTTTACCAACGAGTCATTCTTTTGGTGGGGGTAGAAAATTAAGTATGGGTGACGTAAAAGCAACAATCTAATGAATACAAAAATCATTTCAAACGGCATCTTAAGAGCGCTTGGCATATTAGTAGGAATTGCATTCTTTTTATTTTTTTTATATACAATTCAATCCGTCATTATTTACGTGATTATTGCTGGAATTTTATCTTTAATTACAAGGCCTATTATTTTGTTTTTAAGACGTCGATTAAAGTTCCCAAATACACTTTCGGTAGTCACAACAATGCTATTTATGTTAGCTATTATTTCTGGGTTAATTGGGATGTTTATTCCATTAATCACTGAACAAGGAGAAAGTTTATCACTCCTTCAAACAGATGGCTTACAGCAAAATATTCAAAGTGTTTTCAATCAAATTAACGCTTATTTTTCCTCTAAGGGGATAGATGTATTATCTGAATTAAAAAATATTGATTTGATTTCTCAATTTAAAGAAATTCCCAACTTTCTAAATGCAATTGTGGGAACAGTTGGCTCTTTTAGTGTGGGATTATTTTCGGTTTTATTTATCTCATTTTTCTTTATGAAAGATAGTAAAATGCTAAAAAATGGCACCCTCCTTCTTATTCCAAACAAAACAAAAGGAAGGTTTACTGATTCGCTAGAAACAATCAATAACTTACTCTCTCGATATTTTATCGGATTGATTTTTCAAATTTCAATTCTCTTTATTTTATACACCATCATTCTTTTAATTTTTGATATCAATAATGCGGTTGTCATTGCCTTCTTGTGTGCTTTGTTAAATTTAATTCCATATGTTGGACCTTTAATTGGTGCTGTAATTATGTTTATTTTATCGATGACAAGTAATATTGGTCAAGATTTTCAAACGGTCATTTTGCCAACAACTTCTTATGTAATGATTGGTTATTTGTTCGCACAACTCATTGATAATTTTGCGAGTCAACCAATTATTTTCTCAAAGACAACAAAATCCCATCCATTAGAAATTTTCTTAATCATTATTATTGGCGGCTTGTTATTTGGAATTACTGGAATGATTACTGCAGTCCCACTCTACACAGCATTGAAAGTGATTTTAAAAGAATTTCTTTCCGAAAACAAAATCGTAAAGACATTAACCAAAGACCTCTAATTTTCTTTGAATTTAGCCATTTTACATTCCGATGTTCAAAAATTTATTTCAGCAAATTTAAAAACTGAAATCACAAAACTGATCTTAAAAGGGAGTCCTTTCGAAAAAGTTTCTATTCAAGAATTAGCAAATCAAATTGTTGCTAAACAAAAATCAGAGAAAAAATTGCCTACTTGGTTTTCAACAGAAAGCATTTATTATCCCGCAAAAATAAGTATCGAACAAACATCTTCCGAAGTTACAGCTGCACATAAATTAACTTTAATTTCTGGCGATTCTGTGATCGACATTACTGGAGGTTTTGGTATTGATGCCCATGCCTTTTCTAAACAGTTTAAAAAAGTAGTGCATTGCGAGATCAACGATCAACTTTCTGAAATTGTTACACATAATATTAAGCAATTAAAAATTGATAATATTGAAACTTTTAAAGGTAATGGCTTAAAATTTTTAAAAGAAACTTCTCAAAAATTTGATTGTATTTTTATTGACCCATCGAGAAGACATGACGCAAAAGGAAAAGTTTTTTTATTGAAAGATTGTTTGCCATACGTTCCTCCAAAAATTGATTTTCTTTTTACCAAAGCAACACAAATACTCATAAAAACATCTCCAATATTAGACATTACAAACACTATTAATGAGTTAAAAAACGTTGTAAAAGTTCAGGTGATAGCCTTGAATAATGAGGTAAAAGAGCTACTTTTTTTATTGGAAAAGAACGCGCCGAAGTGCATTAAAATCGAAGCAATCAATTATCAAAAAAATTCACTTCAACAAATTGAATTTAACTATCAATCGGAGGCAAAATCAACCTACTCACCTCCCCTTACCTACATCTATGAGCCCAATGCAGCCATCTTAAAATCTGGAGGATTTCATGAAGTTAGTCATCAATTGGAAGTCTTTAAACTCCATCAACATTCGCATTTATATACTTCAGATCAATTGATAGATTTTCCTGGAAGGCAATTTATCATTACCCAATCGATGCCCTACGACAAAAAGAAAATAAAGAAATTCTTAGGTCAAGAAAAAGCAAATATTACGATTCGAAATTTCCCAAAAAGTGTTGCTCAAATTCGGAAAGAAACAAAAATAAAAGAGGGAGGAAATCTATTTTTATTCTTCACTACAAATTTAAAAGGCAAACAAATAGTGCTTTTTTGTAAGAAAGTTTAAATTGAAAAAACTTTCAATACCTTTTGTGTAATTACACAATGACATTTTTAGTAAGTTTGTAAGGAAACAAAATTATTGAAATGCAAACACTTAATTATCAAGGGATCAAAATACTTCCAAAAACACAACTCAAAACGGAGGATGCCTTGGTTATTGAAGCACCCCTACAAATAAACATTAATAACAAACCTTATACGGTGGTAATGAGAACGCCTGGCAACGATCTTGAACTCGTGCGAGGATTGCTGTTTGCTGAAGACATCTATAAGCAAGAAGCTGTTTTTCTATTTGAAATAATTGAGGTGAAAAAAGGCGGTGAAACCATTGTAAATATCTCAATACCTGAGGAAATGTTGGGAAAAGGATATTTGAATAAACGAACATTGTTATCGGTTTCTTCTTGTGGAATTTGTGGCAAACAAGAATTAAAAGACCTTGCGGTTTCTGGTGATACCATCGATCTTAAAAATGCAATGGCTGCTTCAAATATTCAAAAAATGTTTGCCTTAATGCAAGCACATCAAAAAACGTTTAAAAAATCTGGGGGCAGTCATGCTGCGGCGCTATTTAATGCCAATAATACCTTGTTAAGCATTCAAGAAGATATTGGAAGGCACAATGCTGTTGATAAAGTTATTGGTGAATTATTGCTCAAAAAGCAATTGAAAGAAGCTACTTTTATGCTAGTTAGTGGACGTGTTTCATATGAAATCGTATCCAAAGCATTTATTGCAAAAATACCGATCATTGTTGCAGTTTCGGCTTGTTCTTCCTTGGCTGTAGATTTCTCGAAAGAGTTTGGTATTTGTTTAATAGGTTTTACGAGAGATGAAAAAATGACGATTTATACCAACCCGAATTATTTAAAATAAAACAACGGATGGAGAAAAAAATTCACGCACAACCACCTAAGACCCTAACGGGAATTCAATTGACTGAAATCCCCACTTCTGCGGTGGGTGTAAAAGCAATTACATCGGCAATGTCGCACATTAAAAAAGAGGTTGGACTTGTTAAAGGAATTGTTTTATTAAAGAATATAAATCAAAAAAATGGCTTTGATTGTCCTGGATGTGCATGGCCAGATCCAGATGCTAAACGTGCTTTTTTAGCAGAGTATTGCGAAAATGGTGCAAAAGCCGTTGCGGAAGAAGCAACAAAAAACAGGGTCTCTCCTCTTTTTTTTGCGACACATTCGGTTCAAGAACTTTCGTTATTGTCTGATTATGAAATTGGAAAAAGCGGAAGAATTACACACCCTATGTATTTACCAGAAGGCAAAGACCATTATGAGGAAATTTCTTGGGACGCCGCTTTCAGCATCATAGGCAAAGAGTTAAATCAATTAGCATCTCCAGATGAAGCTATTTTTTATACCTCGGGAAGAACGAGTAATGAGGCGGCTTTTTTATATCAGCTTTTTGTAAGAGAATTTGGTACCAACAACTTACCTGATTGCTCTAACATGTGTCATGAGTCTAGTGGAGTTGCGCTTTCTGAAACATTAGGAATTGGAAAAGGATCGGTTACATTGGATGATTTTAATCATGCAGATTTAGTGATTGTTATGGGGCAAAACCCAGGAACAAATCATCCAAGAATGCTAACTGCTTTGAGTGAAATGAAAAAAAAGGGTGGAAAAATAATTACAGTAAACCCACTTCCCGAAGTTGGTTTACTCAATTACAAAGACCCACAAAACCCTTTAAAATGGGTTGGAAAGGGACAGGATTTAACGGATTTATTTCTACAAGTAAAAATAAATGGTGATGTTGCATTATTGAAAATTATTTTAAAATTGATGAAGTCGAAAGAAAAAGAAAACCCTAACAGTGTTTTTAATCATCAATTCATCGAAGAAAAAACAGCAGGAATTGACGCCTTTTTAGAAGATTTAGACAGCTATAGTATTGAAGAATTATTACCCCAAACGGGCTTAACTCTCGCTTCCATAGAAAAAGCAACTGCACTCATCATTAATAATGAGAACATTATTGTTTGTTGGGCTATGGGCTTAACACAACACAAAAATTCTGTAGACAACATTCGGGAAATTGTGAATTTGTTATTACTAAAAGGCAGTATTGGAAAAAAAGGAGCAGGTACCTGTCCTGTTCGTGGACATTCTAATGTTCAGGGAGATCGGACAATGGGCATCTGGGAAAAACCAAAAGCGGTTTTTTTAGACCGTTTAGAAGATGAATTTTCTTTTAAAGCTCCACGAAAACATGGGTATGATGTTGTTTCAGCCATTGAGGCTATGAAGGAGAAAAAAGCTAAGGTATTTATTGGAATGGGGGGAAATTTTATTTCTGCAACTCCAGATACTCAATTTACTGCCAAAGCGATGCAGCAATGTAGCTTGTCTGTTCAAATATCAACAAAATTAAATCGGAGTCATTTAATTCATGGAAAAAGAGCCTTGATTCTTCCATGTTTAGGACGTTCTGAAAAAGACATTCAAAGTTCTGGGGAACAATTTATTTCGGTAGAAAATTCTATGGGAGTTGTCCATCAATCAAAAGGGCATTTAATTCCGCACTCAAACCAATTATTAAGTGAACCAGCCATCGTAGCTGGACTTGCAAAGGCAACACTTCAAAACACAACAACGGATTGGTCTGGAATGGCTGCTAATTATGATTTAATACGAGAGAAAATTGAAGCGACAATTCCAGGTTTTCAAAAATACAATCAACGCGTTCGAATTCCAGGAGGGTTTACCTTACCCAACAACGCACGAGAAAATGATTTTACACCGACAGCTTCAGGAAAAGCCAATTTCAGCAGTAATAAACCCTCGAAAATAACATTAAAAAATCATCAATTTTTAATGATGACCATTCGCACTCATGATCAATACAACACAACTATATATGGCTTAAATGATCGATATCGAGGGGTTTTAAATGAGCGTAGAATTATCTTTATGAATCATGAAGATATGAAACAGCATGGGCTTCAAAAATTAGATAAGGTAAACCTAACCAGTCATTTTAATGGTGAGCAAAGACATGCTCTTGGCTTTATGGTAGTTCCTTACAACATTCCAAGACAATGTACTGCCACCTATTTTCCAGAAACAAATGTATTGGTTCCTATTAAAAGTAAAGCTGACATTAGCAATACTCCAACTTCTAAGACAGTTATCATTTCAATACAAAAAGAAACTGTCAACTTATAAATTAATTTTTCAAAAAAACAAAGAAGATGAAAAGCACCTAGATCTTCAATTTTCAATTCATTAAAAACGGAAAAAAAGTTTAAAAATCTGTGTTCGCAAACTAACAAACTCTAGTAATATATTTATTTATAAGTAGTTACAAAAAAAAAGCGACATCTAAATTAAAAGATGCCGCTTTAAATGTTTTCACAACGGAATAATCCTTATTGTGAATTGATTTCAAATTGTGAAACAAACTTACAAAAAAAATATTAACAGATGTTTTTGTTAATGAAAAAAAGATTATTTTTAAAAAAAAATTCAGGCTTATTACCCCCTTTTGAAGCTGATTATATTTCAATCATAAAAAATTGTCTTCTAACTCCTCTATCTATAGTTCTACTAGCATTTTTTGAAGTTTCTCTTCCTTCTCCTTCACCAAGGTTTACTACCCCTTCAGAGAAAATTCTACTCCCCATTCCTAAAATAGCATTATTTTCTATTATTGCCCAACCAATGCTATTCGTTCCTAAATCAATTCCAAGTATTTTTGTCATTTTATTTTTTTTATTAGCATATGTTTACTATATTTGAAACAGATTAAAATTTCTAATCTTTAATCTTATCACAATAAGGCTATATGCCGTAGATGAAAATCTTTAGTCCTGCTTCGGTAGGACTTTTTTTTTATAAATATATGTTAATACTAAGAACTATAATGAAAATGAAGGTACCAATAAACAAGTGGGGCTCTTGAAGGATAAGTGGTCATCATAATGGTATAAGTGGATTGGATGATGATCAAAAAACAAAAAAACCTTACTATTTCTAGTAAGGTTTTTTTAAAACTACACGGTAAAAAGTTTACCAAGCAGCATCGAATTGGCGAATTGTAGACACCTTTCCGTCTTTGTCAATTATAAATTTTTCTAACAAACGTACATTTTCTATGGTGCCATCTTTTAGAAATCGCTTTTCTTTAGAAACCACTTGCACGATACTTTGATCCCATCCTGCTACTTCGTAAGGTAAAAAATAAATTGGTGTCGCTTGAATGGAGTCGAAATTCGAAAACATTTGAGTAAGCAATGTGCGGTTCATATACATTGGTGTTTCTAGATTGTGTAAAAATACTCTTACAGAATCTTGAGAAAGGTTAAAGATGGTTTCAACATTCATTTTTTCATATCCTTCTATAAATGCTTTTACAGTGGCTACGTTTTTATCGTCTCCGATGGAATACTTAGCGCCCGAAGAAACCCATTCGCCCGCTTGCTTGTTTACTGTTACTTCTGTTGTGGGTTGGTTGCAAGAATACAACACAACGGCCATGGCAAATATGCCTACTATTTTTTTCATCTGATACTTATGTTTTGGTTCGTTTACCAAATATAATAAAAATTAATTGCAAAACACAATTAATAAAGATATATCCCAACAAAAAAGCCTCACATTTCTGTGAAGCTTTATGTGAGCCCTGAAGGAATAATCAACACTATATATTTTCTATCCTAAAGAAACAAGTGGAATAAACAAAAAAGAAATAACAGCTTTTTCATACCTACAATTTACAATAATTTTAAAAGAAGAAGATATGCCTATGGTTTAGTTACATTCAGAATTTAATCTGAATAAACTATATTCAGGCGTTTCAAAATATGCTTCACCTCCATCACATTCAAAAGCAACAGGAGATACTAATTCATTGCCAAAATGTAAATCAACAGTCAGAACATTATTTTCAAATGTGTAAGGATTGGTTGTTGGTATATGATTTCCATCATTAGCTTCATATGAGTTATACAAAGCATTACAATCGCCTTCAACACAATAATAAGTGTATCGTAACCCATCTTTATAAAGATACATTGTATTTCCCTCTGGTATCATTCCTTCGATAAGCCATTTACCTTCAATTGAATAATCTGGTACTGGCAAACTTTCTGAATCATTTTCACAACCCATAACGAGAAAAGCAAAGAATAATGGTAATAATAATTTTTTCATAATTTAGTTTTGTTTAACAAATATATTAAATTAAATAACCCTACTTGCAAGGTATAGAAATAGCTGAACTGAAAGAAGAAGATATGCCTATGGTTTAGTGTTTGAATTTTTAATTTTTAATAAAAGCTGTTTTATAATTCCAATAAATATTAAAATTAATGACGGCCAAAAAGTTAGGAATGCCATAATTCCAAATATAACTGGATTTGGATTTGGGTCATCTAATATTCCGAGTTTGGCACACAACATAATTAATAATAATGGAGAACATCCCACTATAAAAATTATGAGTCCTATTTTAGTAAGTTTATTTATCTTTTTCATTCGTGAAATCTATAACTTTAGTTTTGATTAAACTATTGAATTATAGATAAAGGTAAATCTACCTAAAATAATATAAGAATCAGACAGTTATTAAAGCTATGGGACATTCCTCTATATATGTAAGTTTAACCTATTTACGAGGCTTAGAACTCCCTGAATTAAAGGAGGAGGATATACCTATGGTTAAATGAAAGAATTAATATTTTTTATGTCGTTACATGTCGTGTTATGTCAATTTCGTGTCGATTTTGACTTTCGTTAAACTCATACTGATGCTGGGTTTAATTAACTTTGTGTCGATTATGAATACAACTAAATAAGCCCCTAAATTGGATAAATTTTAGGAAAAAATGTCTGCCAAATATCTGATCTTATTTTTCCATTCATAAAAATGTCAAGTTTTTGGCACGTTTTTGTCACTTTTTTGGCACGTTTTTCATGCAAAATATAGCAAAAAATAAACAAGTTAGGCAGAGAGTAGAAAAATGTAAAGCAACAAAAAGCCGCACTATTGCTAGTGCGGCTTATGTGAGCCCTGAAGGATTCGAACCTTCGACCGCCTCCTTAGAAGGGAGGTGCTCTATCCACACAATAGCCTTATATACAAACACTTGTCCATTAAATAATTTTTAATGTGTCAAAAGTGTGTCAAATGAAAGCAAATTATCCAAGAGTAAAAGTAAATGCTGCAAATAGAGTTTATGTAATATTTTATCAAAATAATAAACGGTATCGATTGTTTAATGGGGCTAAAATCAATTCTGAAATCTATCCCAACTCATACCCAATTTCTGAAAGACTTAGAATTGGTAATTTATTAGCTGCTGAGATATATCAATTTTTATTGAGTGGTTTAAAGTTAGAACAACTTAAAGTGTCTAAGCTTATAAAACCTAATATGACAGATAGGGATTACTTAACAGTAGCTTTAAACAATAAACTCAAAGAAAACTACACCAAAAAATACAAAGAAATGTTACAGTTTATATTTAATAAACTTGTTAAAGAATTAAAAGACTCCCCTATTCAACCTCTACATATAGAAAGAATATTAGATAAATACAATTCAGAAAGTTCCTACAACACCTATAGATTGAGGTTAGGCTCGTTGATAAATGAAGCAAGAAAAATAGGAATGACTTCTAATCCAATGCAAAGAATAAAGTCAAAAAGAACGAATGCTCAAATGCATAAACCTTTTGATAATATCAATGAAATACTTGAAGATATTAAAGCATATAACAAACAGTTATACCTTTGCTGTCTAATGACCTATGGATGTCTTTTAAGACCTCATCGTGAGATAAGAGAACTTACTTGGTCTGACTTTTCAGATGACCTTAAATACATTCATTTGTCTGTTAATAGAAATAAATCTGGAAGAAACAGAATCGTTCCAGTTCCAACATATATTAGAGAACTTCTTGTAAAAGGAGAACCTCATCATAATATCTTTTCTAATAGACCTCAACCTTTAAACCAAGACTATTTTAAGACCCTTTGGAGTCGTTTTAAGAGACAATCTAACATACTTGAACAAGGAACAAACATTGTACTCTTTTAGACACTCTGGAGCTATAGAAATATTTAACCGCACAGGCTCTATTACCAAGCTACAGAAAGCTATGGGGCATTCCTCTATAAATGTTAGTTTAACCTACTTAAGAGGTTTAGAAATAGCTGAATTAAAGGAGGAGGATATGCCTAAAGTTTAGATTCAATAAACTAGTTAGCGGCGGCTAACTTGTCATTGAATAACAATACTACACTATATTCTTTTCCTCTTTTAACAAGATTATTAGAGTATCCTTGAACTAAAATTTCTGCAAAACATAATTTGGATTTTTCTCTATATGTTATTAATTGCCAAGTAAAATTATCAAGCTCTTTTGAAAATTCAGAATCTGTTAAAGCTTTTTTTCTTTCTCTGCCCATTGCATTCTTCAAATTTTCATCATAACTCCAAATGGGTAGAGTATTACCAAAAACATCAGAACAAAATATAAATGATACTTTTCCCTCAGCATCGATTTCTACTGTTGCTTTATTATCTACAAATTTGACATCTCTATTAAAATCAAAAACAATAACACTAGCATTATATCTCCCTTTATAAAGATGCACAGGCCTAGATTTATAGTTATCATAAGTTTGTCTAGCTCTAATTGCTTTTCGTTCCTCGGAATTAAAATTAGTTAATTTCAATCCGAAAGAATTCTTATTAGACCAAGGGTTTGAGAGAACATCATAAAATGTTAGATTCTTAGTTTTTGAAGAATATGTTTTTTGCCTTTGGGAATTGTTGTAATATCTTTTTTGTCTTGCTTTTAGAACATTATTAAGTTGATTTAAATTTGGCTTGAAAGGTTTTATATTTGGGGTATATGTCTTTCTTCCATAGGGAGAGTTTTTTTTCTTAATTGTTGATTTTGATGAATTCATTAAAGGGTCATATGTAGTTTCAACTTCATATGTTTGCCCAAAAAAAACAAACGGAATAAATAGTAAAAGTAGAATTAGTTTTTTCATAATTGCAATTTACAAAATTTAAGTTTAACCTATTTAAGAGGTTTAGAAATAGCTGAATTAAAAGAAGAAGATATGCCTATGGTTCATTATTCTGAAACAGGAGTATGAGGAATCATTGCTGAAATTTTAAATTCATCATTCTTTTTTCTTAAGATATATGTAGCCGTTCTGTTTTTGGCACCCATTATCGTACTATCCTTTAAAAATCTTGTAAAATTCATTTCGATTACAACTATATTATCATCTTTTTTGTAATGCTCCCATCTATTAGTGATTGAATAACCGTAATTATTTTCTTCTAAAGTGTTAAATGAATTTGTTAAAAATGAGACTAATTCTTTTTTTGTTTTATATGTTATAGTGGAATCACTTAGATATAGGGTAAATGGTAATTCGTATATTTCCTCTGAGATAGTTGTGAAATCTGCATCACTCCAAGCGCTTACATATTTGCTGTACATTGTTGTAATTTCAGATGGAATATTAAATGTTTTTGTTGTTGGGGAGTTTTTACAGTTATAAAACACTACGCTAATTAATACATAATAAATTAAATTTTTCATAATTAAATCGAATTATACTTCAAATATAACTAATGAAAGTCTAACCTACTTAAGAGGTTTAGAACTCCCAGAATTGAAGGAAGAAGATATACCTATGGTTTAGGTTTTATTTTTTTAAAGTAAAGCAGGAAAAGGGCCAAATATTATACGTAAAGAAAGTATAATCCCAACGGAGATATATCCGTATTTATTAAGTCCTGTTCTCATATGAAAAGGCTTATAGTGTTTCTTGTTGGTTATGATTTTACCATAATTATCAAAGACAACAGTTCTGTTACTCTTAAACTTACTACTATAGTTATATGTCCATTTTTCTTTTCCTAATTGATTTTCAACCTTTGAAGGTTTACCATACTTTGACAGGATTAATTCCTTTGCATTATCGCTTTTAGCAAACAAAGGTCTATTAATAGTAGGCGAGCAGCTATATGAAGCAAAAAGAATAACAAACGAAAGTAGCATTAGTTTTTTCATAATTTATTGGTTTGCATTTTAAATATACTAAATTTAAGTTTAACCTATTTACGTAGCTTAGAAATAGCTGAATTGACTGCAGAAGATATGCCTATGGTTATATCATAGACCAAACATCAACACAACAGAAGCTACGGCCACAATAGCTACTGTGACGTATGAACCTACAATTACGCCAGCAGATTTTAAAAATGAAAATTTTCTAACTTTAACATCGTAAATTTCTTCTATAGCGATTGTTCCTTGTCCATCTTTCGTTTCTAAAATCATTGTTTTATCATTTTTAGAAACTAACTGACCTTTAACACTTGTTTTATTAAGCATCAAAACCTCAACCTTTTGTTTTTTATCGATTGCAATGTTATTGTAATCTACTGTTTTGTAACTAAAACAACTTTGAAATAAAATTGATAATAATAATAATAATAATAAAGAAAAATTTTTCATAATTAATTTGATTTACTTAATTGCAACTTACAACTAATTATGTATTAATAAAGAATAATACTCTATAAATGTATCTCTAACCTACTTAAAAGGTTTAGAAATAGCTGAACTGAAAGAAGACTGTCTCTTATACACATCTCCGAGCCCACGAGACGGACTCCTATCTCGTA
>OLHI01000042.1_pt1 | contig 41652 bp, 40 predicted proteins | sample 1609501 | NCBI WGS metagenome assembly OLHI01 (sample SAMN05416862, study PRJEB24817) | seawater metagenome | isolation source: Sea water | place: Canada:Atlantic | collected 2013-11 | reverse complement strand
TCTACACAGAGTAGATCGTCGGCAGCGTCAGATGTGTATAAGAGACAGGAATAATATGGATGGTTCATTTGTAGATGCTATTAATACAGGTATAGAAGAAGCGCTAAGAGAAATTGATAAGCAAGTAGCTATAACCAATGACGGTAATAAGCTATTTAACACAAGAGAAATTATTGGTGAGGATTATTTAAACAGAACTGTTGGAGTAATCGTTGGACAATTTGGTAATTATCCTACTCAGGCCATCTATCCTAGCTTTCAAAAAGATGATGAAGGTGAATTACTTGATGGTAGTAAAAGTAACTATTCAATCACTTTCTCCAAAGATGAATTACCTGAGTCTGACTATTTCTGGTCTTTTACAATGTACGATCTTCCAAATCGATATTTGGCTGAAAACGCCATAAACAGATACAGTATTGGTAGCCAAACTGAGTCATTAAAAATAAATGAAGACGGTTCATTGACCATTTTCTTTCAAACAGAATCGCCAGGCAAAGATAGAGAAGGTAATTGGTTGCCCTCACCTGATGGACCTTTCTACACAGTTTTACGTATTTATGGGCCAAGTGACAGCATTTTAAATGGCACTTATAAATTGCCACAAATAATTAAAAACTAGTGGTGATAATTTTAAAAAAAAAGAAAAGCTTTTGCTAATAAAACCTAAACTGCATTAAAACGCTGTTTAGCTGAAACGTTAAAAAAGGTATAAAATGTCTTATGAAATTAAAGGGTATCTTATACTAGTGATTGAAATATGTTGTTTAATCTATGTATTAGTTAAATTTTTAAAAAATAACATTGCGTAACATTGTACATAAACTCAATGACTACATCAAGTTATCTTATAGTATATTAGCATCTTATTAGAATAACAGACTTAACATAATTAATATATGAGATTTATATTGGTATTACTTCTTTTTGTGGTGTTCACTTTTTCAAGTTTTGCTCAGCAAACCATTAATGCATCTATTACACATGACGGCATCCAAAGAAATTATATACTATATATTCCGGAGATTTATGATGGCAATACAGCTGTGCCTTTAATTCTTAATTTTCATGGATTTGGGAGTAATGCAGCTCAACAAATGTTTTACGGTGATTTTCGTGATATAGCAGATACAGAGGGATTTCTTTTAGTACATCCTGAAGGGACTACATTTATTGGAAATCAATTCTGGAATGTTGGGTTTCCTGGGATTTCAAGCACAATAGATGATGTTGGTTTTACCGAAGCTTTAATCGATGAGTTAGCAACTTTATATGCTATAGATTTAGACAGAGTTTACGCAACAGGGATGTCTAATGGTGGTTTTATGAGTTTTTTATTGGCTTGTCAATTGAGTGAAAAAATTGCGGCTGTGGCTTCTGTAACAGGTTCTATGACCCAAGATACTTTTGATGATTGCAACGCTCAACGTCCAACACCCGTTTTGCAAATTCATGGTACCGAAGATGACGTTGTTCTTTATAATGGAAATACCCTGTCAATACCCATAGCAGATGTAATTTCTTACTGGGTAGATTATAATAATTGTGAAACAACCCCAACAACTACAACGTTTCCAGATATAGACCCTTCAGACGGAAGCACAATAGAACATAGTGTTTATGAAGATGGTGATAATGGGATTACTACTGAGCATATGAAAGTTATTGGAGGAGGTCATACTTGGCCAGGGTCAGTAATTAATACAGGGGGGACAAACCAAGATATTGATGCCTCCATGGAAATCTGGTTGTTCTTTTCAAGATTTGATATCAATGGGCCATTATCTACTGATGACTTTGAAAACAACCAAGTGACTATCTATCCCAACCCAACCCAATCTAAAATTAATTTGTCATTAAATTATGCTAAAGAAGTTCATTATAAGTTGTTTTCTCCTCTAGGAAAGCAATTAATGGATGGAATAATTACATCAAGTAATCAAGAAATTGATATATCACATTTACCCTCAAATATTTACTTTTTAAAAGTAGGTAATCAGTTCCATAAAGTTCTAAAATCAAATTAAATTCTAGCATGAAAAAAATAGGTGTTTTTTTTATCTGTTTATTTGTTTTGGGTTGTAACCCAAATGATGAGCCTACTATTAAAAATAAATGTAATGTCTCATCTGAGATTATTTCTTCTGAAGACTTCAGTGCAGTTTCTACTTCAAATTATGCAATAACTAAAGTTGAAATTAACGAAGATTGTATAGAAATTACTTTTGGTTCTAGTGGTTGTGGAACAGAATTATGGAAAGAACATTTATTTAGTGTTGATGATTCTTATACTATTTTTCCATTACAAAGGGATTTAAAAATGGAATTAATAAACGAAGAATCCTGTGAGGCTTATTTTATCAAAACGGTTTCATTTAACCTAATACCTCTACAAATTGATGGTCAAAATATAGTACCACTAAATATTTATGGTTGGAATGAGCAGCTTATTTACGAATATTAAAAATTTACTAAATTAGTTTCAGAAATCTACAACTCAATTGTGAATTGAATTTTTCTAAAAATGATGAACCAATTAAATTATGAAAGTATTCAAAATCACAATAAACATATTTTTCCTAATGCTTTTTACTACATTATCATTTGGTCAAGATTGGGCCAATTTAAAGCGTTTTCAACAAGAAAATTCTGAGTTGATGCTTTCAAAAGCTCATGAACATCGTGTGGTATTCATGGGGAATTCAATTACAGAAGGTTGGTTAAGTATTCGGCCTGAATTTTTTAAAAATAAACCCTATGTGAATAGAGGTATTAGTGGGCAAACAACTCCTCAAATGCTATTACGATTTAGACAAGATGTTATTCATTTAAAACCCTCAACCGTAGTTTTGTTGGCAGGAATAAATGATATTGCTGAAAATACAGGCCCTTCAACCATTGAAATGATTGCTAATAATATTATATCAATGGCAGAATTGGCAAAGGCTAATCACATTAACGTTATTATATGTTCTGTACTACCTGCTAACAAATTCCCATGGCGTGAAGGACTTAAGCCTGCAGAAAAAGTTAGAAAACTCAATGCAATATTACAATCGTACTCGTATGAAAATAAATTAGCGTATGTAGATTATTATTCTGCTATGGTGAATGACTCCCATGGCCTTAAAAAAGAACTTGGTGAGGATGGTATTCACCCCAATAAAAACGGATATTTAATCATGGAACCCATTCTAGAAAAAGCTATAAAAAAATATATGAATTAAACTATTTTGATTCTATAGAGTCAAATAGTATAAATAAGAAAAAATGAAAAATTTACCCCTACTACTCATCGCGCTAACTTTTATGTTATCATCATGTAATAACGATGATGAAATTACACTTCCACAAGAAACTCAAGGGTACAACATGTTACTTATTGGCAACAGCTTTTTCAAACCCTACGCAAACAATCTCAATGAGGTAGCTTTAGATGCTGGCTTTGAAGAACATAATGCAACTCTTGTTTTTAGAGGTGGTGATAATGGAAGACCTATTAATTTTTGGAACGACTCAAACAGCACAGCTCATCAAGAAATTAAAGCTACACTAGATCAAGGTAATCTAGACTATTTTGGAATGACTTCTGGCTATGATTTTGATAATGTAGTTGATCCCTTTGAGGGCCAACGTGAATGGATAAATTATGCATTACAAAACAATCCAAATATTAAGGTTTTTATAGCCATACCCGTAATAGATTTTCCTGCCTCTTGGGATGAAAGAGCGGAAGAATTTGGATATGAAACTATAGAGGAACTATACGACTACTTTGTAAATATACTTGTCAATCAAACAATGATTAACGAATTGCGTAGCGAATTCCCTTCAACTACAATTTTTACCATACCCACGGGATGGTCAACTCTTAAATTGGCACAAATGTATGAAGAGAATTTATTACAAGATACTATTTCATTGTTTGGGCCAAAACCGACGTCTTTATTCACAGATCAAAAAGGGCATCAAGGTCAAATAGCCATAGAAACTGGCACTCTTGTATGGTTACAGAGCATTTACAATGTAGATCTTCTTACGAATACCTATGAAACCGGTTTTAATACAGAACTTCATGACATAGCGAAGGACGTTACGGATAATCATGATTCAAATTATAAACAGTAAATAATTAGATTATAGACTCGCCATTTAAATTTGTAGTGAGTATATCGCTAAATAAATTAAAAAATGGTCTTAATGCCTTGAAGGACTTATCTACCTCTAAACTAAAGTTTGGAGAGAGTACTTCATCATCTGTAAAATTACGAACAGCGATAAAGCCTTTTTTACGTAACAAATCTACATCTGGGTGCTCTTTGTCAAAACCTCGTGGCGCGGTTTTTAATTCATCACCTTTAAATGAATTTCCAAAATAGTATTGAAAGTTTTTATCTTCTAAAATTTCTCGAAACTCTGAAGCATCTACCTCTATTTCTTTTCTAATTCTAAGTAAATCTTCTTTGTTAGGCTCCCAAAAACCACCAGCTAAAAAACTCTCACCAGGTCGAATCCTAAGATAATACCCTCCACGTAGATGTTTGCCTAATCTTGAAAATGAGCCTGCAAAATGGGGCTTGTAAGGTGTTTTATCTTTAGAAAAACGAACATCTCTATAAATTCTAAACAATTTAAATTTTTCTATTTCGTCATGTTTTTCAAGATTATTTCTAATCTCAGCATACAACTCTTTGGCATTGTTTTGAGCTTCTATAAAGATGGGCTTATGTTCTGCAAACCAATCTCTATTGTTATTTATTTTTAATTTTTTAAGATAAGACAGGCTAGACTTCTCGAATTGCATAGATGTAGTTTTTAGAAAAATTAAAATTACAAAAAATGATTTACTAATGATTTGTATTTTTGAAGTTGAATGAAGGATACACAATTAAGGTTTAAAGGTTTTTTAAAAACACCCACATTATGGGAATCTACTCCTGTATATGAATTATCACAATTTAAAATTGAGCAAAAATCAATTGGAATTGATACAAAGGTTGATACTAAGCAGCGATTGGGTAAATATGTAGAGCGTTTTGTTTCTCATCAATTAGTAAATACCGAGGGTATCAGCTTAATTGCAGAAAACATTCAGATTTCTAAAGATAGAATTACCCTTGGAGAGTTAGACTGTTTACTGTATAAAAATGGTAACCCTATACATTTAGAGGTTATTTATAAGTTTTATTTGTTTGATCCCAATAAACAAGGCTTACATTGTTGGGTCGGACCTAATAAAAAAGATCGTTTAGTTGAGAAATTAGAGAAGCTTCAACAGAAACAATTACCGCTACTCTTCTCCAAGGAATCTGAAAAGTTTTTAAATAGCATTTCGCTCCATAGTGCTGATATTTCACAACAAGTTTATTTTAAAGCACAATTATTTCTTCCTTTAGGGAAGAATCCCTCAATCAATTCTCTCATCAATACAGACTGTATTGTAGGATTCTATTGTTCACCTCAATCATTGACTAAATTTAAAAATGCAAAATTCTTTATTCCTTCAAAAAAAGATTGGTTAATAACTCCACATACCAATGTAGATTGGATAGTGTATGAAAAGTTTCTCGAACAAAGTAAAACCTATCTAAATCGCCAGTTCTCTCCATTGTGTTGGATGAAAACTACTACAGGCGAACTTAAAAAGTTTTTTTTAATTTGGTGGGAGGTATAAATACACTAATAGTTACTTTTCTCTAGCTTTTAAGATCTCTACAACATCATTAAGTTTAAATCCTTTGGCTTGTAATAGTAGTAAATAGTGAAATAACAAATCTGCACTTTCATTTAAAAACAAGTCGTCGTTATCATCTTTAGCTTCAATAATTACCTCTACAGCCTCTTCACCAACCTTTTGAGCAATCTTATTGATTCCTTTCTTAAATAGGCTTGCTACATAAGAATTAGAAGCATCAGCATTCTCAATTCTATTTTCAATGGTCTCCTCTAATTTAGAAATAAAACCATAGGATGTCAAATTTGAATCATTCCAACAGGTATCTGAACCTGTGTGACATGTTGGGCCTGAAGGATTTACAAAAATTAATAAGGTATCATTATCACAATCTAATTTTAGATCTACTAGGTTTAAAAAATTTCCACTTTCCTCGCCTTTTGTCCACAATCTATTTTTTGTTCTGCTAAAGAAGGTTACTTTTTTTGTGTTTTGTGTGATCTCCAAAGCTTCTTGATTCATAAAACCTAGCATGAGAACATTCTTAGAGGTTGCATCTTGTATAATTGCAGGAACCAAACCCTCTGCATTTTTATTAAAATCTATGGTCATAATCTAACTTCTATAGTATTATTTCTTAACTCTTTTTTTAAATCTATAATTTTTATTTCTCCAAAATGAAATACACTTGCAGCCAAAGCAGCATCTGATTTTCCTTTAATGAATGTGTCTACAAAATGCTGTACTGAACCTGCACCTCCGGAAGCAATAATTGGAATATTAACTAATGTTGATAATTTAGCCAATGCCTCGTTAGCAAAGCCTGCTTTAGTTCCGTCATTGTCCATGGAAGTAAATAAAATCTCTCCTGCACCTCGTTGTGCTACTTCTTTTGCCCAATCGAATAATTCTAATTTTGTAGGAATAGTTCCTCCAGCTAAATGCACCATCCATTTTCCATTTACTTGCTTTGCATCTATGGCTACCACCACACATTGACTTCCAAATTTCTGAGACAATTCATTTATTAATTCAGGTCTTTTAATTGCCGAAGAATTAATAGAAACTTTATCTGCTCCACTTTGTAACAAATTATCTACATCTTCTACAGAAGAAATCCCTCCGCCTACTGTAAATGGAATATTTACTTGTGCTGCAACTTTTAACACCATTTCTAACATGGTTTTCCTTCCTTCTAATGTGGCAGAAATATCTAAAAACACCAATTCATCTGCACCAACATCTGCATATTGTTTTGCCAGTGCTACAGGGTCTCCTGCATCAATTAAATTAACAAAATTAACGCCTTTTACAGTTCTACCGTTTTTAATATCTAAACAAGGTATAATTCTCTTTGTAAGCATCTTAATTAGTTATTATATAGGTTTCTAATTCTTTCAAGCTAATTCTATTCTCATAAATTGCCTTTCCAATAATTACGCCCTCACAACCCAATTTAGCTAATTGTGGAATCTCATGAAAGGTTGATATTCCTCCAGAAGCAATGAGTTTGATGTCTGATGCTTGCGTGAGAATTCTTTCATACAAATCAAAAGATGGGCCTTGCAACATTCCGTCTTTTGAAATATCTGTGCAAATAACATAGTGAATGCCTTTAGATTGATAATCTTGAATAAATGGAATAACATTTAAATTACTTTCTTCTTGCCAACCACTCACAGCAATTTTATCATGAGTGCAATCTGCACCTAAAATGATTTTATCGGCACCAAACGTTGCAATCCAATTTTCAAAGACAGGTGTATTTTTAACTGCAATACTACCCCCTGTTATTTGGTTAGCACCAGATTCAAAAGCAATGTGTAAATCTTCATCAGATTTTAAGCCTCCTCCAAAGTCTATTTTTAAATTTGTTTTTGAAGCTATTTGCTCTAATATCTTATAATTAACGATGTGGCTTGCTTTAGCGCCATCTAAATCTACCACATGCAGATACTCAATTCCGGCATCTTCAAATGCTAATGCTACATCTAAAGGGTTTTCATTGTATATTATTTTAGTATTGTAATCTCCTTTAGTGAGTCTTACACATTTTCCTTCAATAATATCGATCGCTGGTATAATTCTCATGTTAAAGATTTAAAAAGTTTTGTAAGATTTTTTCTCCCAATTTTCCACTTTTTTCTGGGTGAAACTGAACGCCATAAAAATTATCTTTTTGTATCGCAGATGCATAAGGAAGCTCATAGTCTGTTGTTGCAATAGTATTTTCATTTTCTTCAACATAATAACTATGCACCAAATACATATACTCTTTATCAGAAATATCTTTAAACAACTTAGATTTTAGATTGGTTATGGTATTCCATCCCATTTGCGGAACTTTTACTGAAGTTGAGAAGCGTTTTACTGCTACATCAAATATTCCCAACCCGTTGGTATTTCCTTCCTCAAGTTTACTGCACATTAATTGCATCCCTAAACAAATTCCTAAAACAGGCTGGTTTAGTTTTGTAATAACATCTTCTAAATCTACCTCTCTGAGTTTTTTCATTGCAGAACTTGCTTCACCTACGCCAGGAAATATAATTTTATCAGCTGCCTTTATTTCTTCTGCATCACTAGATAAAACCGCGGTTACTCCTAACCTATCAAAAGCAAACTGAATACTTTTAATATTTCCAACTCCATAATTTAAAATCACTAATTTCATTATAATACCCCTTTTGTAGATGGTAAAATCATTTTTTCAACATCGCGTTTGACCGCCATTTTAATGGCTTTTGCAAAAGCTTTAAAAATTGATTCTATCTTGTGATGTTCATTGGTGCCTTCGGCTTTAATATTTAAATTACATTTAGCACCGTCTGTAAACGATTTAAAGAAGTGAAAAAACATTTCTGTAGGCATTTTACCCACCATTTCCCGATTAAAATCTGCTTCCCACACCAACCAGTTTCGTCCACCAAAATCAATAGCTGCGTGAGCCAAACAGTCATCCATTGGTAAACAAAAGCCATAACGTTCTATGCCTAATTTACTTCCCAAAGTCTTTGCAAAAACTTCACCTAGTGCTATAGCGGTATCTTCAATGGTGTGGTGTTCATCTACTTCTAAATCACCCTCTACTTTTAGTACTAAATCCAATTGGCCATGACGAGCAATTTGATCTAACATATGATCAAAAAAGGAAATTCCGGTTGAAATATCACTTTTTCCTGTTCCGTCTAGGTTTAAATCAATTTGAATTTGTGTTTCATTGGTATTTCTTATAATACTACCTGTACGGTCTTGAGCTTTTAAAAATTCATAAATTGCAGACCAATCTTTTGTTTCTAAAGCAATATAATTTACCAATTCACTTTTCGAAACTGTTAATTCATCATTTCCTTCAGTATTTTCATTATTGATATAAATACCCTTTGCCCCTAAATTTTTTGCCAATTCAATGTCTGTCATTCGATCACCAATAACGAAAGAGTTTTCTAAATCATAAGTAGAAGATTGGTAATGAGATAGTAGACCTGTATTGGGTTTTCGAGTTGGTGCATTATCTCTTGCGAAGGTTCTATCAATAATTTGCTCTGAAAAAACAATACCTTCATTTTCAAAAGTGTTCACCAAAAAATCATGTACTGGCCAAAAAGTAGTTTCAGGGAAGCTGGAAGTTCCCAATCCATCCTGATTCGTAACCATAACGAGTTCAAAATCTAATTCTTTGGCTATTTTGCCAAGGTATTGAAATACTTGAGGGTAGAACACTAACTTTTCAAAACTATCAAGCTGATAATCTATAGGAGGCTCTAGAGCTAGGGTTCCATCTCTATCTATAAAAAGTACTTTCTTCATCTATATTAATTTTAAGGTAGTTATTAATTTTTCGTTGTCTTCTTTTGTCCCTATTGTAAATCGCAAACAATTTTCACATAACATCTGGTTGCTTCTGTTGCGAACAACAATTCCATTATTTAGTAATTGTTCATACCGTAGGTTAGCATTATCAACCTTTACCAATAAAAAGTTGGCATCGGATGCATATACTTTATCAACTATATCAAGTTTTTCTAAGTCTTTAATCAATTGATTTCTTTCAGACGTAATAGCTGTTATTTGGTTGTTAACTTCATCTCTATTTAAGAGTGCTTTTAAAGCAACATCTTGAGTGAGTTGATTTACATTGTATGGAGGCTTAATCTTATTTAAAATTGAAATAATTTCTTTTGAAGCATAGCAGATCCCGAGGCGAATTGCAGCTAACCCATATGCTTTAGATAAGGTTTGCGTAACTATTAAATTTGGAAATTCATCTAACCTACCTAGCCAACTGTCTTCAATAGAAAAATCTATATACGCCTCATCAATAACTACAATTCCATTAAATTCTTTGAGTAAAGTTTCTATACTACTAGCATCAAAACTATTGGCTGTTGGATTGTTTGGTGAACATAGAAACAATACTTTGGTTTTAGCGTCTTGAACTTTTACCACCTCCTTAATATTCGGTTGAAAATTTTCAACTAAAGGAATTTTCACCAACTCAATAGCATTGGTATTCGCTAAAACCTCATACATACCATAAGTAGGTGGTAAAACAATTACATTGTCTTCTCTAGGTTCACAAAAAACCCTAAAAATGAGATCCAATACTTCATCACTCCCATTTCCTAAAAGTATTTGTTCTTTAGAGATTCCTTTCATTTTAGATAATGCTTCTTTAACTAAATTCTGTTGCGGATCTGGATATCTATTTAAACCTGTATCAAAAGGATTTTCGTTCGCATCAATAAAAACAAACTCTGAAGACATCGCTTTGAATTCATCTCTTGCAGAAGAATAAGCCTCTAGTGATTTTATATTTTCTCTAATTAGATCTTTTATTTCCATCATTTTAAGTCTTTTAATCTTAGGGTTACTGCATTTTTATGCGCTTGCAGACCCTCTGCCTCTGCCATGAGTTCAATAGAGGGTCCAATATTTTGAATTCCTGTTTTAGTTATTTCTTGAAACGTAATACTTTTGGTGAAACTATCTAAATTTACGCCTGAATAGGCCTTTGAATATCCATTGGTTGGCAAAGTATGGTTAGTTCCTGAAGCATAGTCTCCTGCACTTTCAGGAGTATAATTCCCTATAAATACAGAACCTGCATTGCTAATACCATCAATAAAAAAATCATTGTTTATTGTACATACAATAAAGTGTTCTGGAGCATATTCATTAATTAAAGCCAAGGCTTCTTTAAAGTCTTTTACTAGAATAGATTTTGAATTCTGAATGGCTTTGGTTGTAATTTCTACTCTAGGAAGCTCTTTAAGTTGCATATCAACTTCTGAAGATACTTCTTTAATTAACTTTTCTGAAGTAGATACCAATAGTACTTGGCTATCTGCTCCATGCTCTGCTTGACTTAATAAATCGGAGGCAACAAATGATGCATTTGCAGATTCATCAGCCATCACTAAAAGTTCACTAGGGCCAGCTGGCATGTCTATAGCTACTCCAAATTTTGTGGCTAGTTGTTTTGCAACAGTAACAAACTGATTTCCAGGCCCAAATATTTTATAAACTTTCGGAATGGTTTCTGTTCCAAAGGTTAATCCAGAAATTGCTTGGATTCCTCCTACTTTATAGATATTAGTAACACCACAAAGGCTAGCAGCATATAAAATTTCATTAGCAATTTTACCTTCTTTATTTGGTGGTGAACACAATATTATTTCTTGACAACCCGAAAGTTTTGCAGGAGTTGCTAACATTAAAACTGTTGAAAATAATGGTGCAGTTCCACCTGGTATGTATAAACCAACTTTTTGTATGGGTCTTTTCTCTTGCCAACAAACTACTCCAGGCATGGTTTCTTGATACACCTTTTCAGATTGTTGTGCCTTATGAAATTTTTCAATATTCCTAGCGGCCAATTGAATGGCCTCTTTTAATTCATTAGAGACCTTTTGAACTGCAATATTAATTTCATCTTCAGTAACAACTAATGATGAAAGTGAAACCTTATCAAATTGTTTCGTATATTTTCTTATAGCCTGATCACCATTGCTCTGAACATCCTCAAAAACTTGATTTACAATTATTTCAATTTCTTTAAATGTTTGTGTAGGTCTCTTTAAAATTTTGGACCATTTATGTCTACTAGGATATACAATATATTTCATTATAAGACCATTTTTTCAATTGGACAAACTAAAATACCCTCTGCTCCTTTTTCTTTTAATTCATCAATAATTTCCCAAAATTGGTGTTTACTAATTACTGAATGAACAGAACTCCAACCCTCTTCAGCAAGAGGTAAAACCGTAGGACTTCTCATTCCTGGTAAAGCTGTTAAAATGTCTTGTAGTTTATTATTTGGGGCATTCATCAAAACATATTTTGAGTTTCTGCCTTTTAAAACAGATTCTATTCTAAATTCGAATTTCTTTAAAATACGTTGCTTTTCATTTGATAGTTTTGGTGATATTGCCAATACAGCTTCCGATTCAAGTAATATGGCTACCTCTTTCAAATTATTTTTGAATAAGGTGCTACCACTAGAAACAATATCACAAATTCCATCGGCTAATCCAATATTAGGTGCTATTTCGACAGAACCGTTAATGATGTGAACGTCTGTACTAATTCCTTTATCTATTAGATATTTTTTTACGGTATTTGGATAGGAAGTAGCGATTTTTTTATTGGTAAAAAAGTCAAAACCCGTATAGGTTTCATTTTTTGAAATTGCTAAAGAAACTTTGCACTTTGAAAACCCTAAACGTTGTGTAAATTGAATACCCTCACCTTTTTCAACAAGAACATTTTCTCCAATAATGGCAATATCTACAACACCATCTTTTAAGTACTGAGGAATATCACCATTTCTCAAATAAAAAACTTCTAATGGAAAGTTTCTAGCTGAAGCTTTGAGTTGATCTTTTCCATTATCTATGGAAATTCCACAGTCTTTAATAATTTTTAAGGAATCTTCATTTAATCTTCCTGATTTTTGAATTGCAATTCTTAATGTAGTCATAATACTATTCCGATAGTTCGGTTAATTTTTAAAATAATTGAGAAAATCTAAAAGAGTTTTATAAACAAAAAACCCGTTTGATTGTCTCAAACGGGTTATTAATATCTTGAATTTAATCAATACATCTTTACTTCGCCTGAGCCGAATGATAAAAATGATGATGATGTTTTTGATTAAATTTCATGTCTTATTTTTGATAAGCAAATTTTGCAATTTTATTTATTGATAACCAAACGAATTCCTTTATTTATTTGTTAAAAAAAATATTTTTATGATATTCTAAAATTTTGAATATAATTTTTAAGAATTAACTATGCTTACTATTAATTTTTTGAGACTTTATAATTATCATCCCAATTTTTCTGAGTAGGAGTTCCTAATTTACCTACAGATGAAGCAACTAACATTGATACTGCTGCATCACCAGTAACGTTAACTACTGTTCTACACATGTCTAGGGGCCTATCTACCGCAAAAATAAGAGCCAAACCTGCTTCAGGGATACCAGCATATCCTAATACACCTACTAGCATTACCATACCAGCACCTGGAACTGCGGCAGAACCTATGGAGGCTAATGTTGCTGTAGCTATAATTCCTAATTGTGTACTAAACGATAAATCCATCCCAAAAGCCTGTGCTATAAAAACTGCAGCAACGGCTTGATACAAACTTGTTCCATCCATATTTATAGTTGCACCTATTGGCAAAACAAAACTTGCAACTTCTTCTTCTACACCAATGTGTTCTGTAACTCTTTCCATAGTTACGGGAAGAGTTGCTGCACTAGAGCTAGTAGAAAATGCCAGTAATTGTGCAGGTGAAATAGCTTTCATAAAAAAACTTGGTCTTTTTTTTGTAAAAATAAAAACTAGAAGATTATACATAAGAATCATCAAAGCTAGTCCTATTACTACTGTTAAAGCATACCAAGCCAACGCTTTAAATAAATCTACACTAGGTGATTCTGCTATTAAAGATGCTAATAATGCAAAAACACCATATGGTGCTGCCAACATAATCAGATCTACCATCTTTAAAATAACTTCATTTAAACCATCAAAAAAACTTTTTACCGTCTTGCCTTTCTCCTCTGGAATTAAAATTAATCCGATTCCAAAGAAAATGGCAAAGAAAATAACTTGTAGCATATTTCTATTACTTGTAGTTGCTGAAAAAATGTTTTGAGGCACTAGATCTATTAATGCTTGCAATGGACCACTTTCTTTTTGTTTTGATGCCTCATCTTTATATTTTGTAGTATTGTCGCTATAACCGTCTACTAATTCAGTTCTAGTTTTATCAGAAATAGAATTTCCAGGTTTTACAATATTTACAAGAACTAGGCCAATAGAAACTGCTATTACAGTTGTTATAATGTAAATAATGATAGTTCTTCCCCCCATTCTTGATAATTTAGAAATATCCTTTAAATCAGATACGCCCTTAATTAAAGCTGCTAAAATTAGTGGTATGGCAATTAATTTTAAAGAGTTAATGAATATTGTCCCAAATGGTTTTATCCAATCTTTTATAAATTCTTTCCCAAATTCAAAATTTGTCATTATTAGCGCGAAAATGACTCCTAATAACATTCCTAATAATATCTTCCAATGCAGTGCTAATTTCTTCATTATTATATCTTATAAAATTACAGTTTTGAAAGATAAATAAAATACTAGATATATAATCTTTTTAATCTTATCTAGTTTCGTTTTTTTATGATTATGTAATCCTCTATTTTTGTGACATATTATTTGAAAATGGAAAAATTAAAAGCGCGTTGGGGTATTCACTCTAATATTCAAATCATTCTTATTTTTATTGTTTTTGCTATTAATGGGTCTTTTGCTGCATGGGTTGCAGAACCAGTTACATCTTATTTAGGAATTTCAAAAACACTAACAAACGGATTTATTTATTGGCCTTTAAGAATTATATTAATTTTCCCAATTTACCAACTCACTCTTCCAATAGTTGGATTCTTATTTGGTCAATTTAAGTTTTTTTGGAATTTTGAGAAGAAGTTTTTAAGTAGAATTGGTTTAGGTTTTCTTTTCAAAAAAGAAAAATAATCTATGAATTTTGAGATTTTTTTAAAAAATTTAGATGTTGTAATAAATACTCATTTACCGGGTATCGAAGCTCAATTTAAACTAGCTCCAAAAATGCGTTTGGAGTACAACACAAAAAAAAACACTGCTAATAACCCAAAAATTGCGGCTGTCTTAGCTCTTTTTTATCCAAATCAAGAAAATAAAGTTTCACTATTATTAACGAAAAGGGCTAATTATAATGGTACTCATTCAGGACAAATAAGTTTTCCTGGAGGAAAAGTTGAAATATCAGATCTTAATCTAAAAGAAACTGCACTCAGAGAAACTTTCGAAGAAGTAGGTATTTTGAAAAAAGAAATTCAGGTCATACGAGAAATTACAGAGGTTTATATTCCTCCAAGTAATTTTTCAGTCACTCCTTTTATTGGAATTTTAAATTATAAACCAGTACTTAAATTAAATTCTGAAGTTGCTAAAATTATAGAGGTTCCATTTTCAGACCTTTTAGATGATAATAATATTGCAAGTATCTCAATAACAAACTCTTATATGAAAGATACTACCGTACCATGTTTTAATATAGATGGATCTATAATATGGGGAGCTACAGCCATGATGCTAAGTGAAATTAAAGAGCTATTAAAAAATATGAAACCATAAATTCTTTTGTACTTTAGCAAGTAATTATTAAATCAACTAACACTAATGCCTTTATTTAAAAAGAATCCTTTTGGTCATATTTTATGGATTAAAAAAATGCTGATTAGAATTCTTGGTGTTATTTCTCACAGCCGCTATAGAAGTTTTAATAATTTAAAAATTGAAGGCTCTGAGATTCTTAGAAGTATTCCTGAAAATAATGTTCTTTTTATTTCTAACCATCAAACCTATTTTGCTGATGTTGCCGCCATGTTTCATGTTTTTAACGCTTCACTAAAGGGTAGAGATGATAGTATTAAAAATATTGGTTACATATGGAATCCAAAACTAAACTTATATTACATCGCTGCAGGGGAAACTATGCGTTCAGGTATATTACCAAAAATATTTGCTTACACAGGTTCAGTGTCTATTGATAGAACCTGGAGAAGTGCTGGAGAAAATGTTAGCAGGCAGGTAAAAATGTCAGACATTTCAAATATAAGTAAAGCCTTAGATGATGGTTGGGTAATTACATTTCCTCAAGGAACTACAACACCGTTTAAACCCATTAGAAGAGGAACTGCACATATTATTAAGACCTATAAACCTACTGTAGTTCCAATTGTTATCGATGGATTTAGGCGTTCTTTTGACAAAAAAGGTTTAATGATTAAAAAAAGAAATGTTCTTCAATCTATGGTTATAAAAGAACCTCTTAAAATTGATTATGAAAATGATGAAATTTGTGACATTGTTACTAAAATTGAATATGCTATAGAACAACATCCTTCATTTTTAAAAGTTATTTCAACCGAAGATTATGCCAAGCAAGAGGAAGAATTACATAAGCAACGTAAATTTTGGAATCTTTAAATAAGGTATCTACTTTTTTCTTTAAAATTATTTTAAATTAACTATAGTTATTGTTGATGGTTTTTATTATTTTTATAATAAATTATTATCACATGACCATTACCCAATTAAAATATGTTCTTTCTGTAGCCGAATACAAAAATTTCACTATTGCTGCTGAGCATAGTTTTGTTACTCAACCTACACTTAGTATGCAAATTCAAAAACTAGAGGATCATTTGGGTGTTTTAATTTTTAATCGTTCCAAAAAACCTATTGAGTTAACTGACATAGGCTTAAAAGTAGTAGAGCAAGCTAAAGTTATTGTTAATGAAAGTAATAGAATCGTAGATATAGTTCATCAACATAAAGGTTTTGTGGGGGGAGAATTTAAACTTGGTATTATTCCAACAGTTATGCCAACACTTCTCCCTATGTTTTTAAACAATTTCACTAAGAAATATCCAAAAGTAAAATTGATCATAGAAGAACTTACTACTGAAGAAATTATAAAAAAACTATCTGATAACCATCTAGACGCTGGTTTAGCTGCTACACCTCTTGAAAATGAAATGATTAAAGAAATACCTCTATATTATGAGCCTTTTGTTGGATTAATTCCGGAAGAACATCGTTTATTTCATAAGAAAAAAATTGATTCAAGTGAGTTGGAAATGGAAGATATATTGCTATTAGAAGACGGGCATTGTTTTAAAGATAGTATCATTAATTTATGCAGAACTTATAAAGCAGATAATAATAAAGGGTTTCAGTTAGAAAGTGGAAGTTTTAATACACTCATAAAACTTTCAAAAGAAGGCTTAGGAATGACACTATTACCCTATTTGCACACCCTTGATTTAAATGAAATTGACAAAAACCTTCTTAGAGATTTTACATCTCCTCAACCTGCTAGAGAGGTAAGCTTAATCTTTCACAAATCTCAATTAAAGATGCAATTAATTGAAGCCTTAAAAAGTTCAATTGATGGTGTAATACGAGGGGCAATCTCCTTTAGTGATGTTAAAATAATTAGTCCTTTGAAAAATAAGTAATCATATTTATTGATACATTTTCTCTCTCAGAGTTTTTACTTTTGCATCTGATAAATATTCATCAAAAGTGGTTTCTCTATCAATAACACCATTAGGTGTTATCTCTATAATTCTATCTGCTACAGTTTGAGCAAATTCGTGGTCATGTGTGGAAAATAATACAGTTCCAGGAAAGTTTATCAATGAGTTATTTAAAGCCTGTATAGATTCTAAATCTAAATGATTTGTTGGTTCGTCTAGAATTAAAACATTAGCTCTTTTCATCATCATTCTAGAGAGCATACACCTTACTTTTTCACCTCCTGATAAAACATTACTTTTCTTTAAAGCTTCTTCACCAGAAAAAATCATTTTACCAAGGAACCCTCTTAAAAAAACTTCCTCTCTTTCTTCTTCTGTTTGTGCATATTGTCTTAACCAATCAACTAAATTAAGGTTCCCATCTTGAAAAAAAGATGAATTATCTAGAGGTAAATAGGATTGAGTAGTGGTAACACCCCAGTTAAATTTCCCTGTATCAGGGTTTTCACTGCCTGCAATAATTTCATAAAAAGCAGATATTGCTTTAGAGTTTTTAGAAATTATAGCAATTTTATCACCTTTATTCAGGTTAATGTTTATGTTATTAAATAAAGTTCCATCTGATGAAGTTTTTGATAACCCTTCAATGTTTAAAATTTGATCTCCTGCTTCACGTTCACTTTTAAATATAATTGCCGGGTAGCGTCTACTTGAAGGCTTTATTTCATCAACATTTAACTTTTCTATCATTTTTTTTCTACTTGTTGCTTGTTTAGATTTTGCAACATTCGCTGAAAAGCGTCTAATAAAATCTTCAAGTTCTTTCTTTTTATCCTCAGCTTTTTTATTTTGTTGTGCCCTTTGTTTTGCGGCTAACTGAGATGATTCATACCAAAAAGTATAATTTCCAGAAAAATGATTAATTTTTCCAAAATCAATATCAGAAATATGGGTACAAACAGCATCTAAAAAATGTCGATCATGAGAAACAACAATAACAGTATTATCAAAATTTGCTAAGAAATTCTCTAACCATGCGATGGTTTCAAAATCTAAATCATTGGTAGGTTCATCCATAATTAACACATCTGGATTACCAAAAAGTGCTTGGGCAATTAACACTCGTACTTTTTGTTTACCATCAAGTTCACTCATTAAAGTGTAGTGATGTTCCTCCTTAATGCCTAGATTAGAAAGCATGGCTGCAGCATCAGAGTCTGCATTCCACCCATTCATCTCTTCAAACTTTACTTGTAACTCCCCTATCTTATCTGCATTTTCATCTGTGTAGTCAGCATATAATGAATCGATTTCAGATTTAATTGCAAATAAATCTTTATTTCCCATGACAACAGTTTCCAATACAGGAAAATCATCAAAGGCATAGTGGTCTTGAGTTAAAACAGACATTCTTTTTCCTGTTTCAAGAGAAACATGACCAGAAGTTGGATCCATTTTTCCAGAAATAATTTTTAAAAAAGTAGATTTACCAGCTCCATTAGCACCTATGATACCATAACAATTTCCGTGGAGAAATTTTGTATTTACTTCATCAAACAACACGCGTTTCCCAAACTGAACTGATAAATTTGAAACTGATAACATTTATATTTTTTTAAAATTTGTGCAAAAATACTAAATAGATTATAGGATTTGAATTAAAATTATAAATGATTAAGTTTTTTATAACAAATTTTAATAAAGCTCTAATTAATTTGTTATTTTCTTCTGTTATACAATCAATTTCCCCTTTTTCTTTTAACAAGCAATTAACAAATTTGCCTCAATTAGATATGTATTTTTGTATTTAATGGGGTTTCTCACAAAAAATTTTAAACTAAAAATTCTAATTCTAGCATTTTTTGTAGCTATTGTTACTGGTTGTGATACTAAACCAACCTGTGATAGTACTTATTTTGGTGGAAAAATAATTAATCCAAAAAGTGATTATGTTGTTCTTTACAAAAATGAAATTTCTATAGATACATTCTTTTTAGACAAAAACAATTCTTTTCTTGGTGAGATACCATCTTTACATGAAGGTCTTTATAATTTTAAGCATGGAGAAGAAGAGCAATACATCTATCTTAATCCAAAAGACAGTCTTTTAATCAGATTAAATACATGGAGGTTTGATGAAACATTGGTATTTAGTGGTTTAGGAGCTGAAAGAAATAATTTACTAATTGACAGTTTTTTAGAATCCGAAAAGGATCGAAAAGTTTTTATGAAATATTATGACCTTTCACCATCTGATTTTAATTCTAAGATTAATCAAGCCGAAAAACTCAAATTAGATAGATATGAGGACTATGTTAGTAAGCATCCAAACGAAACTGAAAAGTTTAAACATATTTTTAAAATTGCATTAACTTATCCATTGTACAGTAAAATTGAAAATTATCCTTTAGCGCAATCGGCTAAAGAAAATTATAAAGAAAATTTAGATATAAGTAATTACTTTTACAAACATAGAGAACACATTGCATTAGATAATGATTCATTAATGTATTTTTATGCCTACAGAAATTACGTTTTAAACCACATGTACAATAAAGTAAATTCTCTTGGGTATAATCTTAATTCAGATGAATTTACAGTAAATCTTTTAAAAGAAATATCTGCAGAATTAAATGATGAAAAATCTAGAAATTCTATGTTGAGAAAAATTTTTATCAGACATTTTTATTGGAACTCCTTGAATACCATCAACAAAAATACAGTTGACACCTTCCTTAAATGCAATACGGATTCAATTGACAAGAAATTAATAATTAATTTGACATTAGATGTTGACAAAATTAAAGAAGGTTCGTTCTTAGAAGACTTTAACATCACAGATTACAACAAAACTCAAAGATCCGTTAATAAACTAATCAAAAATGAAAACAGTGTTCTATACTTTTGGAATCCGAAGTATATAGGTAAAGACCTTATAGCCAAAAGAATACAATACTTTTCAGAGAAACATCCAAATTTAAAATTTATAGGTGTAAAAATCAATGGAGATTATAAAGATAGAATTTATAAGTTAGATATAAAGTCTCAATATTATTTAGAAAAGACAAGTAAAGCACATACTTTTTTAACTAGCCAAATACCTAGAACCATTTTAATAAATAAAAAGGGGGTTGTTGTCAATTCTTATGCTTCCCTATCTTCAAGGAAGATTTTTAAACAAATAGAAGATTTAGCAAAAAACTAAATTACACAAAATATTTTTTCTATTTTATTTATGGTACATTTGCACGATTTTTAATTGAAACTCATGTTTTTCTTAATAATCAAGTCGTAATATAAATTAGGATTTACAGGTGGGCGTCTGTGGGTCAATAAAAACACAGTATGTCAACATTCTTAGAATTAGGTTTAAAAGAACCTATCAATAAAGCATTAACAGATTTAGGCTATGAGAAACCAACTGTTATTCAAGAAAAAGCAATACCACAAATTATATCTTCAATAGATGATTTAAAAGCTTTTGCACAAACAGGTACAGGGAAAACAGCAGCATTCAGTTTACCTATTTTACAGATGGCCGATGAAGCTAGTAAAAATACACAAGCTATTATTTTATCTCCTACCCGTGAACTTGCAGTTCAAATTGGAAACAACATAAAAGAATTTTCCAAATACATGCCCAACATAAAAGTAGTTACTGTTTATGGTGGAGCAAATATTGAAGAACAAATTAGAGGACTCAAAAAAGGGGCACAAATTGTTGTTGGTACTCCAGGAAGAACAGTAGATTTAATAAACAGAAGAGCTTTAAAACTTGGCAATATAGAGTGGTTAGTTCTCGATGAAGCTGATGAAATGCTTAACATGGGGTTTAAAGACGAATTAGACAAAGTCTTAGAAGCTACACCAGAGACTAAACAAACCTTATTATTTTCTGCAACCTTTCCTAGAGAAGTTGAAGCCATAGCAAAAAACTACATGACTAAACCTGTTGAAATTACTTCTGGTCAAAAAAATACAGGTTCAGACAACGTAAGCCATGAATATTACCTAGTTTCAGAGAGAACGCGTTATCAAGCTTTAAAAAGAATAACAGACTTAAATCCTGATATTTACGCAATAATTTTTTGTAGAACTCGACGAGAAACTCAAGAAGTTGCAGATAATTTAATAAAGGATGGATATAATGCCGATGCACTTCACGGTGAGCTATCTCAGGCCCAAAGGGATTCTGTTATGGGTAAGTTTAGAAAGAAAACTGTTCAGATTTTAGTCGCTACAGACGTAGCTGCTAGAGGTTTAGATGTGAATAGCCTCACTCATGTAATTAATCACAAATTACCTGATCAAATTGAAAATTACACACATAGAAGTGGAAGAACTGGTAGAGCTGGTAAAACAGGAATTTCTATTGCATTGGTCAGTAATAAAGAAAAAGGGAGAATTGGTGCAATTGAAAGAATTATTAAAAAGAAATTTGTTCACTCTAAAGTACCTAGTGGAAAAGAAATTTGCCAAAATCAATTAATGCATTTAATTGATAAAGTAAATAGTATAGAGGTAAAACAAAGTGAAATTGAAAACTTTTTACCAAGTATCTATGAAAAACTTGAGGGATTAACTAGAGAAGAATTAATCCAAAAATTTGTTTCTTTAGAATTTAATTCTTTTTTATCCTATTATGAAAACGCAAGGGATTTAAATGATTTGTCAACTAGAGATACGGGTAGAAACGGAAGAGGGTCTAATGAAAATATGACTCGTTTTTTTATAAATATTGGTAGAAAAGACAGCTTAAATCCTGCAAAATTAATTGGTTTAATAAACGATCAAAAAATCACAAATAATATTGAAATAGGTGCTATTGATATTTTAGATACTTTTTCTTTTTTCGAAATTGATAAAAAATTTGAAGAACAAACCTTAAGTGCTTTTGCAGATAACCAACCTGAGTTTAGTGGTAGAGGTGTCAATATAGAAATCACAAAAAAAGAACGTGGCGGTGGAGGACGAGGTAAAAAATCTTTCGGTAAAAAAGATGGCGGTTTTGGTAGACGAAGAAATTCTGAAAAATCATCTGGGGGTCGAAGAAGCGAAGGCAGCAATCTAAGTAGAAGTTCTTCAAGAGCTGGTGGAGATCGACCTGATAGAAATTCTGGTAGTGATAGAAGACCCTCAGGATTTGGAAGAAAGCGGAGAGAAAGAAGATAGAACTAAATTTACTCACATAAAAAAACCATCACAAATGATGGTTTTTTTATGTTTAATGATACTATTTTTTAAAATTAAGCTTCCATCATTGAAGCTGCAATTTTTTTATAAGTTCCATTTTCTAATAAATCTCTAATTGCAGAAAATGCAATAATAGTTTCATCAATATCTTCCTGTGTATGCGAAGCAGTTGGTATTAAACGTAATATTATTAAACCCTTAGGTATTACAGGATAAACTACTATGGAGCAAAATACACCATGATTTTCTCTTAAATCATGGACTAAAGCCATAGCCTCGGGAACATCACCCTTTAAAAATACAGGGGTAATACAAGTTTGAGTTGTTCCTAAATCAAATCCAGCAGAGCGTAAACCTGATTGAAGTGAATTAGTATTCTCCCATAACTTATCCTTTAACTCAGGCATCGTACGAATCATATCTAAACGTTTTAGTGCTCCTTTTACCATTGCCATTGGTAATGTTTTTGCAAAAGTTTGCGAACGCATGTTGTATTGTAAAAATTGAATCACATCTTTATCACCAGCTAAGAAAGCACCAATACCTGCCATAGATTTAGCAAAGGTTGCAAAATATACATCTATATCATTTTGAACTCCTTGTTCATAACCGGTTCCTCTACCTCCCTCACCTAAAGTTCCAAAGCCATGAGCATCATCAACTAATAATCTAAAATTATATTTTTTCTTGAGCGCTACTATTTCCTTTAACCGTCCTTGTTCACCTCTCATTCCAAAAACACCTTCAGAAATTGCTAAAATTCCTCCTCCTGTTTTTTCAGCCATTCTAACGGCTCTTTTCATGTTTTTTTCAAAACTCTCCATATCATTATGCCTGTATACAAATCGTTTTCCTGGATGTAAGCGAACACCATCAATAATACAAGCGTGGGTATCAACATCATAAACTATAATATCATTCTTACTGACTAAGGCATCAATAGCAGACATTATTCCTTGATAACCAAAATTTAACAAATAAGCTTTTTCTTTACCTACAAATTCAGCACACTCGCTTTCTAACTGTTCATGATATTTAGTATGACCAGACATCATTCTAGCTCCCATTGGATAAGCCATTCCGTGCTCTATTGCTGCTTCTCCGTCTACTTTTAAAACTTCAGGATGATTAGCCAAACCTAGATAATCATTTACACTCCAAGTTATTACCTTCTTTCCATTGAAAGACATACGATTAGATATTGGACCCTCTAGCTTAGGAAAAACATAGTAACCCTCTGCTTTATCTGCCCAATTTCCCAGTGGACCTTTATCTGCTTTAATTCTATCAAAAAGATCGTTAGTCATCATCTAAATATTTATTTATATCGTGATTTTAAGCCTGCAAAGTAAAAGAATTTTAAGGAGTTATTCAAATAAAATAATTTTGATTACAGATGCTTAAAATAAAATTACTGTTGTTGGTTTAAATTATTTAATATAAGTTGAAGGCTTATTTTGGGGTAATTTAGGGTCATAAAAACCTTGTTCTTTCATCCAATCGTCACTATATATTTTACTCATATAACGAGATCCATGATCTGGAAATACTAAAACCACAAAACTATCATTATCAAACATTCCCTTATTTGCATATTGCTCTGTAGCCTGCATAACAGCTCCACAAGTATATCCTGGAAAAATTCCTTCTTTTTTTATGATTTCTCTTGCTTTATATGCAGCATCTTTATCAGTAACTTTTTCATAAACATCAATGACTGAAAAATCTGTTGCACTAGGAATTAAATTTTTACCTAATCCCTCAATTTTATAGGGCTTAATTTCATTTTTATCTAATTTTCCAGTCTCATGATATTTTTTCAACACGGATCCAACAGCATCAACTCCTAAAATTTTTATATCTGGGTTTTGTTCTTTTAAATATTTACCTGTTCCAGAAATTGTCCCTCCAGTTCCACTTGCGGCAACTAAATGGGTTATTTTTCCATTGGTTTGGTTCCATATTTCGGGACCAGTTGTGGCGTAATGTGCATCAATATTAAGGCTATTAAAATATTGATTAATATAAACTGAATTAGGAGTTTCCTTTTGAATTCTTTTGGCTACCTCATAATACGACTTGGAATCATCTACTGAAACATTGGCTGGACATACAAAAACCTCTGCACCCATGGCTCTGAGCCCATCAATTTTATCTGGTGAAGATTTATCGCTTACCGCTAGTTTACATTTATAGCCTTTAACCATGGCAATCATGGCAAGTGAAAACCCTGTATTACCAGAGGTTGTTTCAACAATAGTACTTCCTTTTGTTAAAATACCTTTTCTTTCGGCATTTTCAACAATATGAAGTGCTATTCTATCTTTTTGAGATTGACCAGGATTAAACATTTCTAGTTTAGCAAAATATTTACCTGGAAAGTTATTTATAATCTTATTTAATTGAACTATAGGGGTTTGACCTACTAATTCTGTTAAGTTATTATAAATACCGTTGTTTCTTGTCATTATTTTTAAAAACTTAGAAATAACTATAGTTTATTTTCTAAAGCTAAGAGAAATGTATAATCTATTGCAGTTTCTTTTAAGGAATCAAAACGTCCAGATGCACCTCCATGTCCAACATCCATATTAGTATGTAATAGTAAGATATTATTATCTGTCTTAACTTCTCTTAATTTTGCTACCCATTTTGCTGGCTCCCAATATTGAACTTGACTATCAAAATAACCAGTAGTTACAAGCATATTTGGGTAATCTTTAGCCTCAACTTGATCATAAGGTGAATATGACAACATGTAATCGTAAGCCTCTTTTTCTTTAGGATTACCCCATTCGTCAAATTCTCCTGTTGTTAGTGGTATTGATTCATCTAGCATGGTAGAAATAACATCAACAAAAGGAACTGCAGCTATAATACCATTATATAGTTCTGGGTTAAAATTACTTATACCCCCCATCAAAAGACCACCGGCTGATCCTCCCATAGCATATAAATGTTTAGCTGAGGTATACTTATTTTCAATTAAATATTTTGAACAATCAATAAAATCAAAAAATGAATTTTTCTTATTCATCATTTTCCCGTCATTATACCATTCTCTACCTAAATATTGACCTCCTCTAATATGGGCTACAGCATACACAAAGCCTCTATCTAATAAACTTAATCGAGTTGAAGAAAAACCATCGGAAATAGTGTAACCATATGATCCATAAGCATATTGCAATAAGGGTGTGTCTTTATTTAATTCCGTGTCTTTATGATAAACTAGAGAAATGGCAACTTTTTTACCATCTCTTGCTGTTGCCCAAACACGTTCACTTTTGTAATTACTTTTATTAAATTTCCCTCCTAAAACTTCTTGTTCTTTTTTAACTTCTTTAGTTTGATTTCTCATATTAAAATCAATTACAGAGTTTGGAGTTGTCATGGAATTGTATGAATAACGAATAACTTCCGTGTCAAATTCAGGGTTTGCATATACTCCAGCAGAATACGTTTCTTCATCAAATGGTAAATAATAATCTTCTTTACCATCCCATGTTTTTATTCTAATCCTACCTAACCCTTGTGTTCTTTCCTCTATAACTAAGTAGTTTTTAAATATGGAAACATCTTCAAGTAAGGTTTCATTTCTATGAGGTATAACATCAACCCAGTTCTCTTTTGCAGTTTTATTTACTGGTGTTTTCATCAACTTAAAATTGAGAGCACCATCTTTATTTGTTTGTATGTAAAAATAATCTCCATAATGAGCCAAACTGTATTCTAAATTGTCTTCTCTAGGTTGAATAATCTTCCAATCGCCATAGGGTTTGTCTGCAGAAATAATTCTAAATTCAGAGGACAAAGTACTTGAACTTCCAATAACAATAAATTTATGAGATTTCGTTTTATATACATAAGTACTATACGTTTCATCTTTTTCTTCATAAACGATTACATCTTCAGATGCATCTGTTCCTAGTATATGTCTATATATTGAGGAACTTCTGAGTGTCAAAGGGTCTTTTTTTGTGTAAAAAAGAGTTTTATTATCATTTGACCAAACAGATCCTCCAGTAGTATTTTCTATTTTATCAGTTAAAATATTACCTGTTTCTAAGTTTTTAATTTGAATGGTATATTGTCTTCTACTTACAGTATCAGTCGCAAATGCAACCAAAGTATTATTAGGGCTTACATTAAGACCTCCTAACTGAAAATACTCATAACCTTCAGCTTCCTTGTTGACATCAAAAAGAATTTCTTCTTTTGCCTCTAGATTCTCTTTTTTTCTGGAGTAAATTGGATATTGACTTCCCTTTTCAAAACGTGTTATGTAAAAATAATTATTTCTAAAATAAGGAACTGAAGTATCATCTTCTTTTATTCTACCTTTCATTTCCTCAAAAAGTTCTTCTTGAAAATTATTTGTAGAGGCTGTTACTTTATCAAAATACTCATTTTCAGAATTTAGATAGGCTTCAACTTTTTGAGTTTGAGCATCTTTATTTTTTGCTGTTTTTTGATCGTCTGTTAAACGCATCCAAAAATAATTATCTATTCTTGTCGAGTTGTGAACAGTTAATGACTTTGCTTGTATTTCTGCTTTAGGCGTTTTCACGTCTTTATTCATTATTATATCTGATTTACATCCTGATGCAAAAATAACACATATCAATGCACTAAACTTTAAAATCTGTTTCATTTTAAAAGGTTTTTTTTGAGATTTATTTTTAATATTTTTATTTAAATTAAAGTGTTTAAAACACTAATTAACTATTTTTTAAAGTCTAAAATTGTCTTCTTAATAATAGAAATACAATCTAACAATTCATTTTCATTCATTACTAAAGGTGGGGCAAAACGAATAATGTTTCCGTGTGTTGGTTTTGCTAACAAGCCATTATCTCTTAATTTTATACAGATGTCCCAGGCCGTGGTACTTTCTTCAGTATCGTTAATTAAAATGGCATTTAAAAGACCTTTACCTCTAACTTTTTTGATCCATTTGTTATCCTCAGCAAACAAAGACAATTCATGTCTAAAAATCTTACCTAACCTATCAGCATTTTCAGCTAAATCTTCATCTCTTACTACATCTAATGCAGCTACGGCAACTGAAGCTGCTATAGGATTGCCTCCAAAAGTAGATCCATGGTTACCTGGTTTAATAACATCCATAATAGAATTGTTAGCTAATACTGCTGAGACAGGATATGCTCCTCCACTTAACGCTTTCCCAAGAATTAAAACATCTGGTTTTACGTCAGGTGTGCCAGAGCAATTTTTATCCTCACATAAACAATTACCACAAGTAGCTAGTAATCTTCCAGTTCTAGCAATACCTGTTTGAACTTCATCGGCTATAAATAAAACTCCATATTCTTCACAAAGTGCTTTTGCACTTTCTAGATACCCTTCAGATGGAACATAAACTCCAGCTTCACCCTGAATGGGTTCTACTAAAAATCCTGCAACATTTTTATTATTCTCAAGCGCATTTTTTAATGCAGCTATATTATCATATTCAATTTTAATAAACCCATTTGTAAATGGTCCAAAATTTTTCCTTGCAACTGGATCATTGGAAAAAGAAATAATTGTGGTAGTTCTTCCGTGAAAATTGTTTTCACAAACAATTATTTCTGCTTTATTCTCATCAATTCCTTTAACTTCATACGCCCACTTTCTGCAAAGCTTTAAGGCAGTCTCAACAGCTTCAGCCCCTGTATTCATTGGCAAAACTTTATCAAAACCAAAATACTCCGTAACATACTTTTCATAAGTACCTAAAACATCATTATAAAATGCCCTAGATGTTAAACTTAAAGTTTTGGCTTGAGCTACCATAGCATTTACAATTTTAGGGTGACAATGCCCTTGATTTACTGCTGAATAAGCAGATAAAAAATCATAATATTTTTTACCCTCTACATCCCAAACATAAACACCCTCTCCTCTACTTAAAACCACCGGAAGTGGATGATAATTGTGGGCACCATGTTTATTTTCTAATTCAATCGCTTGTTGCGAAGTTACGTGTTCTAAAACAGCCATTTAAAATAATTTAAGGTTTATGCTATGAATCCTTCAAAGCATTGTTTACATCTTTATAGAGAAATAAACGTAATAATTAAATCTCGCTTTTGCGAGTGAAATAACCATTCCTTATCTACCTTTATCTTTTCGAAAGATTCAAAAATTCAGCGTGGGAAAGAAATCATCCCTAGGAGTCGCAATTTAAGAAATATTATTCATATCAATTGCATCAAATTTATTACTATTTCTATCTGTAATTGATATGTTTTATTAATTTTGCAACATATTATTATGACTACATATGCCAAAAAGAGAACGGAATAAATTTGTTAAAAGAGGTCAAATATTAGAACTAACAATTGAAGATTATGCCTTTGGTGGAAAAGGAATCGCTAGAATAAGATCTGAAGAAGGTGTGTTTGTAGTATTTGTTCCAAACACAATTCCTGGACAGACGGTAAAAGCTCAAGTAAAAAAGTCTACTAAGAATTATGCTGAATGTAATTTAATTGATGTTCTTCAAAATTCTGAAGATGAAATTTCTGTTCCATACCAAGATATTCCTGGCGCTCCCTATATTCAATTGCCCATAGAATTACAACATCGATACAAGAAAGAAAGTACTTTATCACTATTCAAACGTATTGGCAAAGTTCCAAATATAGATGAGCTTTTTGATGAATTGGTAACTTCACCAAATGTATTTCATTACAGGAATAAAATGGAATACGGGTTTTCTGCTATTGGTTATGATAGAATAAATAAAACAGATATTGATATTTTTACTTTAGGCTTCAAAAGACGTGGTGTTTGGTGGATGGGAGATAATTTAGAAAAAGACTCTGGATTGTTCGATACCTTAGTTGAAGATAACATTAGTACCATAAGAAAGTATTGTGAAGCAACTGGGTTATCTCCATGGCATGGCCCAAAGAGAGTAGGTTTTTTTCGTTATTTTGTAGTTAGAAAATCCTACAAAACCGATCAGCTTTTATTTAATTTAGTTACAACATCTTACGATCTTCCTAAATTTGACTTGAACGATTTTTCTAAGTTGTTACAAGGTATTTTCAAAGAACGGTTTGCAGGATTTTTACATTCAGTTAATGATGAAACAGGTGATAGAACTCTTGCAACTTCAGGAACAAGTCAATTGATTTCAGGTGAGGATAAGATTGTAGAGGAACTATTAGGATTGAATTTTGAAATTAGTATGAAAAGTTTCTTTCAAACCAATCCAAAATCTGCTGAAAAATTATATTCTAAAGTAATTGATTATGCTTTAGAAAATAAAGAAGCCATTGACAATACAATTGTTATGGACTTATTTTGTGGAACAGGAACGATCGGTCAAATTTTAGCTTCAAGAAGTACTAATGCTAAAATTATTGGAGTAGATATTGTTGCCTCTGCCATTAAAGATGCTATAAAAAATGCTAAAAGAAATCACATAAATGGATTGAAATTTTACACAGCAGATGTAGGGAAATTTCTTTATGAACATCCTGAATATAAAAATAAAATTCGAACAATTATTTTGGACCCCTCCCGTGCAGGTATTGCTCCTAAAACACTTAAAAAAATCATTGCGATTAACGCCGAAAGAATAGTATATGTTTCATGTAATCCTGCAACTCAAGCAAGAGATACTGTAGAAATGATGAACCATGGTTATGAAATTAAAAAAATAAGTTTGGTTGATCAGTTTCCACATACATCACATATTGAAACTGTTGTGCTTTTTGAAAAAATATAATATTTGATGTAATTTAATCGTATCAAAATTGTTGTACTTTTGATACAAATACAAGCTAATAATGAAAAAACTAACAGAGGTAGAAATTGAAAAAAAATTAAAAGATTTACCAGATTGGGATTATTATGAAAATGCCTTGCATTCAGAATTTGAATTTGATAGTTTCAAAAACTGTATGAGTGCCATGATGAGAATAGCTTTTGAGTGTGAAAATCTAAATCATCATCCTGAATGGACTAATGTTTACAATATTCTAGAGATTAAACTGACAACTCATGATGCTGGAGGTGTTACAGAATTAGATTTTAAATTAGCAGAAGCTATGGAAAACATTGTAGAAGTTGAAGAGTAATCACTTTAATTTACTGATTTGAAATGAGAAAATACTATTTATTACTAACGTTAATTGCCCTACTAGTCTCTAGTTGTGAAAAAGATGACTTTTGTATTGAACCTATTACTCCTAATATGGTTATTCGTTTCTATAATGCTACAAATATTACACAGACAAAATCTGTAGAAGACTTGTCTGTTACCCCAGAGGGTTTTGATGAACTTTATTCTAATGCCAATTTAGATTCTATTTTAATTCCATTAGATGTTACTAGTAACCAAATTATTTATAACCTCTCTTCTGAAAGTAATATCGATATTATCACAATAAACTATGATGTTGAAGAAGTATTTGTTTCTAGGTCGTGTGGTTTCAAAGCAATTTTTAACAATGTGAGTGTCACTTCAGATGTTTCTAATGACTGGATTATTGGACTAACAGAGACCTTAGAAAACACCATTACAATTCCAACAATAGATAATGAGACAGCTGCCCATGTTAAAATTTTTCATTAAAACTTGTTTATTAATCCTTTTTGTTAATGTATCAGCACAACAAAAAAATGATTCAATACCCAAAGATAGTATCGTATACAAAACCAATTATGGTCTTAGGCTAGGTATAGATATTAGTAAACCCATCAGGTCTATATTACAAGATTACAATAGTGGTCTGGAAATTGTTGGTGATTATAGAATTTCAAAAAAATGGTATGCAGCTGCAGAACTCGGAAATGAAAAATTTACAACAAGAGAAGACTTTACAAACTCAACCTCTAGAGGTAGTTATATAAAAATTGGTTTAAACTATAACTCTTACAAGAATTGGCTAGATATGAATAATGAAATCTTCACGGGTTTTCGTTATGGTTTTGCTACGTTTGAACAAACACTAAACAATTATCAAATAAATAGCAATCCTCTGTTACCAGCATTGATTAATAATGTACCTATAACAGTAAAAGGCCTTACAGCGCATTGGTCTGAATTAGTACTAGGTTTTCGAGCAGAAGTGTATCCAAATATTTTCCTAACATTCAGTGGTTCCTATAAAATAATGGTTAGCCTAAACGATCCGGTAAATTTTAAAACTCATTATGCACCTGGATTTAATAGAGTGTATACAAGCAATACAGGTTTTGGATTCAACTACACAATTTCATATTTAATTCCTTTTCGTAAAAAATAACTTTATTTTTTACTAACTTAACTCCTCATATAAAAACAATACCATGAATAAAATACCTAGCGTTAATTTAGCTGATTTTTTATCTAATGATATCTCAAAAAAACAACAATTTATTAATGACATAGGTCATGCCTATGAAAATATCGGTTTTGTCGCTTTAAAGGGACATTTTTTAGATGATTTACTTGTAGATAAATTGTACGAACAAATTAAAAGATTTTTCGAACTCCCTACAGAAGTTAAAAGAAAATACGAAGTTCCAGGAATTGGTGGTCAGCGAGGCTATGTTTCCTTTGGAAAAGAAAGTGCCAAAGGTAGAAAAGAAGGAGATTTAAAAGAGTTTTGGCATTTTGGCCAATATGTTGAAAATAATGCTGAATTAGAATCAGAATATCCAAATAATGTTTTTGTTGATGAACTGCCTGAGTTTAATCAGGTAGGAAAAACAACCTATCGTATGTTAGAAAAAACAGCTAAATATGTATTGCGATCTTTGGCCATTCACTTAGGCTTAGAAGAAAAGTATTTTGATCAATATATTCACAATGGTAATAGTATATTAAGGCCTATACACTACCCTCCTATTCAGTCTGAACCAAAAAATGCAGTAAGAGCTGCCGCTCATGGTGATATTAATTTAATTACATTACTAATGGGTGCTCAGGGAAAAGGCTTACAAGTTCAAAACTTAAATGGTGAATGGATAGATGCTATCGCTGAGCCTGATGAAATAATGATTAATGTTGGTGATATGCTTTCACGTCATAGCAATAATAGATTAAAATCAACAATACATAGAGTAACAAACCCACCAAAAGAATTGTGGGGAACCTCTAGATATTCTATTCCTTTCTTTTTACACCCGATAAGCAATATGAAATTAAATGTTTTGGAAGGGTGTATAGATCAAAATAACCCAAAAGAATTTGAAGACATTACTGCAGGAGATTTCTTAAACGAACGCTTACGTGAATTGGGATTAACCAAATAGAATTCTATGGATTTTAAAGATCAGCTAAAAAATTTATTTCCAGATCACATAATAGAAGATGAGCCCGTAAAGGTTAATAAATCCAATATTTGGCTTCAAGATGAACCACTATTGTGTAAATATGAAAAAAGAAAGGGAAAACCAATTACTATTATTGAAGGTTATAAAGGTGCGGTTAAGGATTTTAAAATTTTAGCCAAAGAAATAAAAACTAAACTTAGTGTTGGTGGCAGTTTTAAAAACGAAAGCATCATAATACAAGGAGATTATAGAGATAAAATAATGGAAATATTACAGAATAAAGGTTTTTCAGTTAAACGTGTAGGAGGTTAAGCTATTATAAATTTGTTACTAAAATGAAATTGAAAGATTCAGAACTAATTTTAAATGATGATGGCAGTATTTACCATTTAAACTTGAAACCAGAAAATATTTCTAATGATATAATTTTTGTTGGAGATCCAGAGAGGGTTAATAAAGTTACACAACATTTTGATTCTATTGAGTTTTCAACACACAAGAGAGAATTTAAAACAACTACTGGTAGATATAAAAATAAGAGAATAACTGTAATTTCAACCGGAATTGGCGCAGACAATATTGATATTGTTTTAAATGAATTAGATGCTTTAGTAAACATAAATTTACAAACTAAAACAATTAAGAAAGATCATACAGCTCTTAACATTATAAGAATTGGAACATCCGGTTCCTTACAAAAAAATATTCCTATTGATAGCTTTTTAATGAGTACTTACGCTCTAGATATAAATGGAATGTTACGCTCTTACCCTACTGAAACTATATCTCATCCTGAGATTGAAAACGCTTTTGTGAAGCATACCCAATGGGATGAAAAAAAAAGTTACCCTTTGGTAATTACGAATAGTAAAGTATTAGAATCTAAAATCACTTCTGATATAATTTTCAAAGGAATGACAGCTACAGCTGGAGGTTTTTATGGGCCACAGGGAAGATCCTTACGTTTGGCGGTTAAAGACCCCAAACTAAATACTAAAATAGATTCTTTCGATTATAAAGGAATTAAAGTTACTAATTTAGAAATGGAAACATCTGCCATATACGGGTTGGCGAAACTATTAGGACATCAGGCATGTTCTATGAATGCAATTATTGCAAATAGAGCGCTTGGAAAATTTAGTGAAAACCCAAATCAGGTGATTGGAGATTTAATCCTTTACACATTAGAGAAATTAGTGAATTAAAAAAATATACTAAAATTTAATAAAATGATTAAAAGTGTATTTAAAAAAATACGTACATTTAAAATATAAATTACAACTTATGAAAAGATATATTTATGTTTCCATCTGTGTTCTCGGTTTAATCAGTTTTACATCTTGTAGAAGCACTTCAAAACCTTGTGGATTGGCAGACAATCTCATAAAATCCTCAGAAAAAATCTCAAAACAACCCCAAATAAATCAATCACTAGAATTTATAAAATCCTAGCTTTTTATTCATTAATATTGGAGCTTACTTTTTAAAAAAAAATTACCAAACAATCTCTTTCAGCGATTTTTTTTTAAGATATTCATTTGTTTTAGAGAAGTGTTTACACCCAAACCAACCTCTCCATGCGCCCAGTGGCGAAGGGTGTGGTGCAGTTAAAACCTTATGTTTATTAAGGTTTATAAGTTTTATCTTAGTTTGGGCAAACTTCCCCCAAAGCAAAAAAACTAAATGTTCTTTTTGTTTTGAAACCTTATCAATAACAGCATCTGTAAATTGTTCCCATCCCTTATTTTGATGACTTCCTGCTTCACCTTCGCGAACTGTTAACGTTGCATTTAACAACAAAACACCTTGCCTAGCCCAAGAAGATAAGTTTCCAGAAGTTGGAATGGGTTTATCAAGGTCTGCTTGCAATTCTTTAAAAATATTTTTTAATGAAGGGGGTTGCTTCATATTATCCATAACAGAAAAACATAAACCATTTGCTTGACCTTTCCCATGATAAGGATCTTGACCAATGATTACTACTTTTAAATTTTCTAATGAACATGTATTAAAAGCTGAAAAAATATTTTTTTCTTCAGGATAACAAATATTGTTTACATATTCAGAATTCACAAATCTTGAGAGGTTTTTGAATGACTCTTTATCAAATTCTGGTTGTAAGATATTTTTCCAGTTTTCCTCAATATTAATAATCATTCTTTTGTTATTTTTGTATACTCCAAATATAAAGGTTTGAATATACATATCTCTGAGAAAGCATTACAAGATTTAGAATTTACAACAGTTATTCAACAAGTTGCTGCCTTTAGTATTTCAGAATTAGGAAAAAAACAAGTTTTAGAAACCTTACCTTTCTCTAACAAAAAAAGACTACTTCGAGAATTAGAATTCACAAATGAATACCTATCATCATTTGAGAGCGACAATAGAATACCCAATCACGGTTTTGATAATATTTATGAACAGATAAAACGATTAACTATTGAGGATAGTTATATAGAAACAGAAAGTTTTTTAAAAATCGCTACCACATCTGAGACTATTAAGGAATTAAAAAAATATTTTAAAAAATTTCACAACTACTTTCCACAACTTTATATTTTAAGTGAAAATGTTGATTTTATTCAACAAATTATTGACGATATAAAAAAAGTAATTTCTCCATATGGAGAAGTTGTAGATAATGCCTCTCCTGAATTAAGAAAAATACGAAGAAGTATGAGTGGCTTAAATGGTAAAATTGGACAAAGTTTTTCTTCAGCGTTAAGCAAAGCAAAGGCTTCAGGTTATTTGGATGACATTAAAGAATCTATTATAGATAACCACCGTGTACTAGCTGTATTAGCCATGTATCGAAAAAAAGTATCAGGAAGTTTACTTGGTTCTTCAAAATCTGGTAACATTGTATATATTGCACCACAAGCCACACTCGCATATCAGAGAGAACTACAAAATCTAGAATATGAGGAAAAGCAAGAAGTTATTAGAATCCTTAAAACTTTAAGTTCTAGAATAAGACCTTATACAGCATTATTAGAATCACAGCTAGACTATTTAACACATTTAGATGTGATTAGTTCAAAAACTAAATATGCGTATTCTATAAATGGGTTATTACCAAAAATTGGAGAAAATAAAAGAGTCTATTTTAAAGATGCCTTCCATCCTATCCTTTTAGTAACTCATAAAGAAGAGAAATTAGAAGTTATTCCACAAACTATTGAGCTAAATGAAAAACAACAAATTATAGTCATCTCTGGACCAAATGCCGGTGGTAAAAGTATTACTTTAAAGACTATTGGTTTATTGCAGGTAATGTTGCAAAGTGGTATTCTAATCCCTGTAAATGAACAAAGTGAAACAACAATATTTGATACTGTTTTAACAGATATTGGTGATAACCAATCTATTGAAAATCAACTAAGCACTTATAGTTATAGATTAAAAAACATGCGTTATTTTTTACGTAAATGCAATGAAAACACGTTGTTCTTAATAGACGAATTTGGTACAGGTAGCGATCCTGAATTGGGAGGAGCTCTTGCAGAAATATTTTTAGAAGAGTTTTATCACAAAAAAGCTTTTGGAATCATTACAACTCACTATTCAAATTTAAAGGTTTTAGCAAATGAATTAGACTTTGTAACTAACGCTAATATGCAATTTAATGAACAAACCCTTGAACCATTATATAAATTGTATTTGGGTCAAGCCGGAAGTTCTTTTACATTTGAAGTTGCACAAAAAAATGGAATACCATTTAGTCTAATTAATAAAGCTAAAAAACGAGTTGAAACCGAGAAAATTCGTTTAGATAAGACCATCTCAAAACTTCAAAAAGAAAGAAATCGTCTTCATATAAATTCTGAAAATCTAGAAAAGCAAAAAACTAAAGGGCAAAAACATATTGAAAGTTTGCAAGATAAAGAACAAAAAATTCAAGCAAAATTAGCTGGTTTTCAAGAATTATATGACAAGAATCAAAAAATGTTATCATTAGGAAGAAAAACCAATGAATTATTCAATAAATATTTACAGACAAATAACAAAAAAGAATTAACTCTAAATTTTAATAAATGGGTTGCCGACGAAAAAGTAAAATACGCTAAGAAAAACCCTATAAAGCCAAAAACGAAGTCACAAAAACAAAAAGCTAAAATTGTTGAAAAACAACTACAAGAAGTGATTCAAAAAGTAGAAAATGAAGTGATGAAAAAGGTAGTTGAAATAAGAAAAGTTAAAAATAAAGAAGCTAAGAAATTGGCAAAAATAAAGGCTGAATATGTATTTAAAATTAACGATAGCGTTAGGCTCATCGATGGAAATTCTATAGGAACCATAGAAAAGATTGAAAAGAAAAAGGCTTTTATTAATTACGGAAATTTTACAACTGAAGCTTCTTTGGAAAAACTAGAACTAGTAGAAAAAAGAAAAGGATAAAAACTTTTTAAATCAAAAAAATAATAGCATGATAAACTATCTAAAAAATGTATTAGAAAAAATGCCTAAAAGTTGGTTATCTACCACTACACATCGATTAGATATTTATGATGAAAAATTAGCCAAAACTGAATTTCTAGAACAGTTTGAATTGTTAAGTAAAAAAGATAGCACTGACCCTTCTGCCTTAAATAATTTACCAACCGCTTATGATTACATTCGTTTAGGACATCCATTATCGTGTGTTTTAGAATGGTCAATTGCTCGTTTACACGAAATTAATCCAGAAAACATCATAAGTTTTTCATCTCAGTCTATTCCAATTCTTTCTATACTAAGAAAAAATTTATTAGCACATAAAAATACTCGAATCATCTATACTGACAATTGTTTAGATTTCTTTGATTATGAAACTATTAAACAAACCTATGGTTATAGTTTTGAACTAAAAAAGGTTGAAAAATTATCTGATATTTCAGATTTTGATGGGACCACTGTATTGGTCTCACAATCAGAAAAAGTAGAGGTTAATACTCTCAAATTAAAAATTGATTTTTTTATTAATATATATAAAAAGCTTGGTAGTGTATTAATTGTTAATGGGAAACAAAACGAACACTATATTTCTGAAATTCAACATGTAAGGAGAAGAGAGACAATTGCCATGACTCCTGCAAATTGTCACACAGCTTTACAAGCTTTAATTAAAAATTCAACTTTTACTATTTCATCACCAGAAATAGAGCTCAACAAAAAAATTGTCAGAGATGAAATTATCACTATTACTGGTGCGCAAACTATGCCATTAATTGGTTCTAGTGGTCTCTCTATGCAATATGCAATTATGATGGGTTTAGTAGACTTCGCACAAGAAAACTACCAAGGAAAACCCATCAAATTTATAGTTCCTCCTAATTGTTATGGCGGAACCAATGACCAAGCAAGGCGTGTTGCGGCATGCATAAAAAATGTTGAAGTAATTGATTTACCAGTTGATAGAGAAAACGACATGACGCACAGCATAGATGTTATTTTAAATGAAATTGCGATTCAGGATGCTGTTCCATTTATCATAGCTGAAATTCCTACTAATCCAAGAGTTGAAGTTCCAGATTTAAAACAATTAAAAACAGTTTTAGAGAAAAAACGTAAAACTACTTTAAATAGCAATACAATTAATCCTGTTTTTGTTTTAGACCAAACATTTTGTCCCAATACCCCCTTTTTAGATAGTGTTGAACTATTTTCTAAGGTTAAAGCCATTTCTTATGTTAGTGGTTCTAAATTTCCAAGTGGTGGACAATGTACAGCAGGATATTGTGTGGGAAATGAAAAAACAAGTTCTTTGATGCTTAAAATTGATAAGCATCTTAATATATGTGATAATCAAGCCACGGATCTTCAATATGAGATTTTAGCAAAACAGTTACCCTCAATGAATCAAAGAATATTTGATGCATATCAAAATACTCGAGATTTTGTGGACTTTATAACTAAAAACTTACCTAGTGCAAAAATTAACTTTGTTTCTAAAGAGTTAGCTAATCAAGGTTTTACTCCGTCAGTTTTTTCATTAGACCTTCCAACAAAAGGAAGTACTACCAAAGAAAAAGAAAATTACAAAAGGGTGTTAAATCTTAAATTAATAGATTTAATGATTAAAAAAATACCTGCTGAGAGTAAGTTTTGTGTAAGTTATGGCCAACTCAAAGGTAGCTATTGGACTATTCCTGCTACATCTACACAAGGAACTACAAAAGAAGGAGACAAAGATTATATTGTACGTGTATCCATATCACCAAAGATAAATCTTGCACAGCATAAAAAAGTTTTTTTAGAGTTTTCAGCAAATATTTAATCCAAAGAAAAACTATTGATAACCTTCAATTTGTTTGTCATAAAATAAAGAGGCTGCTTCAATAAGATTAGAAACTTCATCTGCAATATCATCTTCTCTTTCTCCAGATAAATCTTCAAACCATTCAATTTCATCATCTTTTAAATTGATTAAAAAACGAGGAAATTCTGTATGAAGAATAAAAATATCTTCAGGAAAACTACTGTTATCAGCTAATAAAAATTTAGGTAAGACCATGGTTTTTTGTTTTTATCAATTTTAAAGTTAAATAATTAAAGCGAAGATATAATAAAATAGATGCAGATGTTAATCCCGCTAATAATCCTACCCAGATTCCTACGCTACCAAAAACATCCTCTTTACCTAAGAAAAAACTGATAGGAAATCCAATAATCCAGTATGAAATAAAAGTAATTAAGGTTGGTATGTTTACATCTTGAAGTCCACGTAATGCTCCTAGAACAACTACCTGAATACTATCACTAATTTGAAAAATTGCAGCTATTAATAATAATTGTGAAGCAATATTTACTACTTCCATGGTATCAATTATATTTTCTGGATCAGTTAAATCAACATATATTTTAGGTAATTGAAATCTAAAGATTAAAAACAATAGGGCAAAACCAGCAGCAAAAATGAGAGCAAAGAGAAAAATAGAAATGGCTATTCTTCTTAATTCTATAAATTTCAATAAGCCTTTTTGATTCCCAACTCTTACCATAGCGGCAACTCCAAGCCCCATCGCAATCATAAACGTCATAGAAGATAAATTTAAAGCAATTTGATTTGCCGCTTGAGGGTTTTTGCCCAATAAACCACTAAGCCATATGGCAGCGGTGAAAATAGCTATTTCGAAAAACATTTGCATGGCACTGGGAGCCCCTAAACTAATTATTTTCTTGAGCATAAATTTTTCTAGCACAAAAAATTTAATTTTGGTTACAAATTTCTTAGATCGTTCTTTGTTTGCCAATAACCACCACAAATAACAAACCATAATAAATCTAGATATGAGGGTACCATAGGCTGCACCAACTATACCAAAAGCAGGGAAACCAAATTTCCCAAAAATTAAAATATAATTTAAAATTATATTAATAATGTTAGCTATAATTGTTGCATACATAGGATATTTAGTCATGGATAACCCGTCACTAAACTGTTTAAATGCTTGGAAAATAATTAAAGGAATTAAAGAAAAAGCCACCAGGTCTAAATAAGGAATTGCTAGGTTCACAACTTCCTTTGGTTGATTTAAAAAATTACTATGCAGAAGTGACTTTGAAAGAAGTAAGAGTAAAAACATACTAATCCCCAAAATAGAACATAAAAACAAGCCATGTTTAAAAGTAGACTTCACTTTTATAAAGTTAGAAGCAGCATCTGCTTCTGCTATTAAAGGGGTTATCGCAGTAGAAAAACCAATCCCAATAGACATGGCAATGAACATAAAACTATTTCCTAATGAGACCGCAGCCAATTCTGCTGTTCCTAATTGGCCAACCATAATATTATCTACAAAACTCACAAAAGTGTGACCTAACATTCCGAGCATAACTGGAGCAGCAAGTGTCCAATTATACTTGAATTCTTTTGTGTAAATACTTAAATTCATAGGCTGTAAAAATAAGTCACGAAGGTATTATAATAATTAGTCTAATAATTAACAATATTGAAACAAATTTACTAGCTTTATTCTATTACTTTTACAGTATTAAAAAATATATAAAATGACAAAAATAACTCTAGGAGGAACACCTATATCAACTATTGGAAATATTCCTAAAAATGGAACTAAAGCACCTGACTTTCAATTAACAGCAACTGATCTTTCAAAGAAATCATTATCTGATTTTGATGGATTTACATTATTATTAAATATATTTCCAAGTGTAGATACAGGGACATGTGCTGCCTCGGTAAGATCTTTTAATACATCTGCAGCTAGTATGGAAAACACAAAAGTGTTATGTATTTCTAGAGATTTACCTTTCGCACAACAACGATTTTGTGGTGCAGAAGGAATAGAAAACGTAATAATGCTATCTGATTTTGCCGATGGAAATTTTGGTAAAAACTATGGATTAGAAATTACAGATAGTGCCTTCAAAAATTTACATTCAAGAACAGTGATCGTTATAAATTCTGATGGAAATATCAGTTATTCTGAACAAGTTTCTGAAATTGGAAATGAGCCTAATTATGATAATGCTCTGGCAGCAATATAAATTATACCTGTGAAGAATCCAAAAGATAGCTTTATTGTTGAACGAATTAGAAGTATAAAATTTTCACTTCGTGGCATTTGGTTTCTAATTTCCACAGAGAGTAGTATTAAAGCCCAGTTATTTATTGTTTTATTAATTTCAATAGCTGGGTTTTATTTTAATATCAATACCATTGAATGGCTTATTCAAACCCTTGCCATTGGTCTAGTTTTAGTTGCAGAATCGTTAAATACAGGAATAGAAAAATTAGCTGATTTTGTTCATCCAGATTATCATAAAAAAATTGGATTCATTAAAGACGTTTCTGCAGGCTCTTCAGGGATTGCTGCAATAATTTCTTTAATTATTGCAGGAATTATATACATTCCTAAAATAGCATTACTTTTCTAAGTAAATACTTTATAT
>OLHI01000041.1_pt1 | contig 41817 bp, 34 predicted proteins | sample 1609501 | NCBI WGS metagenome assembly OLHI01 (sample SAMN05416862, study PRJEB24817) | seawater metagenome | isolation source: Sea water | place: Canada:Atlantic | collected 2013-11 | reverse complement strand
TAGACATCTTCTTACAGTTTTAATTTCTTTTCTTTAAACGAGGTGCAAATCTACAATTTTTTTAAAATCTTACAAAAACAATTTTCGTTATTTTTTTAGAATTTCTTGCTGTAGCATTTGGAGTGATTTATTTACAGTTCTATTGATTACTTTTTCTCTTGGATGACCAAAGTTAAACTCCTTAACCTGAACTCCTTTAGCTGAGGCTATAGCAATAAAGACCACTCCAACAGCTGTTGATGTATTATCTGAGGAAGGTCCTGCATTTCCACTAACAGCAATCGCATAATCTGAGTTTGTCTTTTTCCTTGCAGAAATCGCCATTGCTTCAACCACTTCAGCACTCACTACAGAATATTTTTTAATGGTGTGGTCAGGAATACCCAACAAGTCTTGTTTCATTTTAGAACTGTAGGCTACAATACCCCCATTAAAATAAAGTGAGGATCCAGCAACTGAAACTAATGTTGAAGCTATCTTACCTCCCGTTACACTTTCAGCAGTACAAAGTGTTTTTCCAGAATCCTTTAAAAGATTACCAATGTGTTCCTCAATTGACACACCGCTTTCATGACCTGTAATAATATCTGACAGCAATACATATAGCTCTTGTAATACACTATCTAAACGATCTTCTAAAACTTGTTTTTCTGGACCTTTGGCAGATAATCTCAAGCGAACTCTCCCAAAAGAAGGTAAATAAGCCAGTTTAATAAAATTAGGAAGTTTGTTTGCCCAACTCTCAATTCTTTCGGCAATAATACTCTCGCCTTGACCATAGGTCATGACTGTTTTATGAATAATAAAAGGCAGTTTAAATTGTTCTTGAATTCTTGGGATTACCTCATGTTTCATCAATCCCTTCATTTCGTATGGAATTCCAGGCATAGAAACAAAAACTGTATTATTCTCATAAAACCACATTCCTGGTGCTGTTCCCATTTGATTCATTAACAACCTAGCTTTTGATGGCAATTGTGCCTGAAACTGTTGAACTTTAGTGTATGGAATGTTATATTTCTTAAACATTCGTCTTATGTGATCTATAACTTCAGGGTATTCAACAACTTCTTGATCATTAAAAAACTTTGCAATTGTTTTTTTGGTAATATCATCTTTTGTTGGGCCAAGACCACCAGTAATAATTACAATATCTGCTCTGGTTTGCGCTTCATAAAATGCATTAAGTATGTGCTGTTCCTCATCTTGAATTGATGATATTTGATATACAGAAACACCAATTTTATTCAATTCTTTTCCAATCCATTGTGAATTGGTATCTACTATTTGTCCTATAAGAATCTCATCTCCAATAGTTATAATTTCTGCGTTCATAAAAACTACAAGTTATTTTACTTATAAATACAATCTATTAAATCTTATTTAACTCTAATTTCAAAAGCTTTACGGTTATTAATTTCACCTATTAAAATATCATTCTCAGAAACTTTACCTACACCAGCTGGAGTCCCTGTAAAAATAATATCTCCTTTTTTTAAAGTAAAATATTGTGAAACATAACTAATAAGTTCATCAACTTTCCATAGCATTGCTTTTGTGTTTCCGTCTTGAACTACCTTATCATTTTTAAATAATTTGAAGGAAAGATTTTCTAAATCAAAATTAGATTTATCATAAAAATCTCCTACAACTGCACTACCGTCAAATGCTTTTGCTTTTTCCCACGGTAAACCTTTTTCTTTACATTGTTGTTGTATGTCTCTTGCTGTAAAATCAATTCCTAAACCAATCTCATCATAGTATTTATGAGCAAATCTTGAAGCAATATGCTTTCCTACTTTATTAATTTTGACCAATACCTCAACTTCATAATGAACATCACTTGAAAAGGGTGGTATAAAAAAAGGATTTTTTCTAGGTAAAATAGAAGAATCAGGCTTCAAAAACACCACTGGATTTTCTGGACGTTCATTCGCAAGTTCTTCTATATGTTTGGCGTAATTACGACCTATACAAATTATCTTCATAAAAAGGTTGAATATTAAAGTTTGTGATTAATTTTTAAGGAATCCATTGTTTTGGGAAATTAGGTTTTCTTTTTTCTAAAAATGCATCTCTTCCTTCTTTTGCCTCATCTGTCATGTACGCTAGACGTGTGGCTTCACCTGCAAAAACTTGTTGCCCTACCATGCCGTCATCAGTTAAATTCATTGCAAATTTCAGCATTTTGATAGAAGTTGGTGATTTTTCCAATATTTCTTGAGCCCATTGATAGGCTGTACTTTCTAGGTCATTATGAGGAATTACAGCATTTACCATACCCATTTCATAAGCTTCTTGTGCAGAATAATTTCTCCCTAAAAAGAATATCTCTCTGGCTCTTTTTTGTCCAACCATTTTTGCTAAATATGCAGAGCCATAACCTCCATCAAAAGAGGTAACATCCGCATCTGTTTGTTTAAAAATTGCATGCTCTTTAGAGGCTAGTGTAAGATCACAAACTACATGTAAACTATGCCCTCCACCAACAGCCCAACCTGGCACAACAGCAATTACAGCTTTTGGCATAAACCTAATTAAGCGTTGGACTTCTAAAATATTTAATCTGTGGTACCCATCGTCACCCACATAGCCTTGATGCCCTCTTGCTTTTTGATCTCCTCCAGAGCAAAATGAATATATACCATCCTTTGAAGAGGGCCCTTCAGCTGACAATAAAACAACTCCAATTGAAGTATCTTCTCCTGCATCATAGAATGCATCATATAATTCACTTGTAGTTTTTGGTCGAAAAGCATTTCTAACATCAGGTCTGTTAAAGGCAATCCTAGCAACACCATTTGATTTTTGATACGTGATATCCTCGTATTTTTTTACAGTAATCCATGAAGGCTCTATCATAATTATAGATTTTTTTCGTTACTAAAAGTAAATAGTTCTTAAGATTGTAAAAATAAAACATTCCTAATTGACAAAAGCAATATTGCACCAATTTATATCCTCTTATTTTTTCAAATCACTTATCTTTAACGAAAAAACATCTCCTTATTTATGAGAACACTTGTATCACTTTTACTTTTATTTTCTATTTCATTGACTTTTGGTCAAAAAACAATTTATAAAGAATATAAATCTGAGATATTAAATGACACAAGAGACCTTTCTATTTATCTTCCAAAAAGTTATGATAAAGATTCTATTTCAAACTTCCCTGTAGCAATTGTTTTAGATGGTCATAAATTATTTGATGTCTATGTTGGAGCATCAAATTACTATGCTGAACTAGACCATGCTCCTGAACAAATTGTTGTAGGAATAGACATGAAAGACTCAAGGAATAAAGATGCTGGATATGATATTATTAGCGGTAACCTAGATACTAACTCTAAGAATTTTTACCGATTCATTAGAGATGAAATGATTCCTTATATAGAGGCCACTTTTAAAACTTCACCTTTCCTAACAATTGTAGGAGAAAGTTTAACTGCTAATTATATTACTCACTTTTTACAGGAGGAATATTCTATTTTTAATGCCTACATCTGTTTAAATCCAACATTGTCTAACAATATCAATAACCAGATGGAGTCCTACAAGCTTCAAGAACTCAGTTCTGAAGATAATACCTTTTACTTTTACCTGTCAAGTAATCCATTTAGTAATACCAAAAAGAAAGATAAAATTAGAAACTTTGGAAAAACTATAAAATCCCTTGAAATAGATAATTTTAATGTGGTTTTTGATGAGCTTACAAGTTCTCCGAGTTCCTCTTCTTCAATTGGTGAAGGAATATTTAGGGCTTTTGCTAAGGTTTTTGAAATTTATTCTGGAATAACAAAAACAGAATACAATGAAAAAGTTAAAAATTTAAGTCCTTCAGAAGCCATATCTTACCTAGAAATTAAATATTTAGATATTGAGTTTTTATTTGGTGCTAATATTGGAATTAGAAAAGCAGATGTCTTTGCTATAGAGGACATTATTTTAGATAAAGAAGGAGGAGATTACCTAGATGATTTTGGAAAAATGATTTTAAAACTTTTCCCAACCTCAGAAATGGGCCATTATTACCTGGGTAAATATTATGAGAGTGGTAAAGACTTTAAGCGAGCTTTACAACAATATCGATTGGGCTTTGGTAAAATGAATCCTAGAGACCCAAACGCTGATTTATTTTATCAAAATGTAGAACGCTTAATGAATAAGACTGATTAAACTTTTTCTATTCTATCGTGACGAAGAAGTACTTTCTTTTCTTTATAGAGAGCTCCCAAAGCTCTCTTAAAAGCTTTTTTACTCATTTGAAGATGAAATTTTATGGATTCAGGAGAACTTTTATCTGTAAGTTGCAATTCACCATTTTTTTGAAGTAGTTGATGTAAGATTTTAGCCTTATCATCTTCAATCGTATTTCTATAACCTAGTGGTCTCAAAGAGACATCAATTTTTTCGTCTTCTCTAATATTTTTAATATAGCCAACTGTAGTAATTCCTTCTTCTAAATCCGAAAAAACTTCACTCTTGTAGACCAACCCCTCAAGAGATTCCTCGATTAAAACAATAAAACCAAGAGATGTTTCCTTACCTATGAGTATTGTAACTTTTTGCCCTATTTCTAACTCCATCATTCTTATTTTAAGTTGTTAATATATGCTTTTAAGACCAAATCATTTTGATCACTGGGAGTAAAGATCTCAAGGATTTTTGGTTTATCCGATTTTTCATAAAAATTGACTACTTCTTGTTCTAAAGAGTTTAAGTTATGTGCAGTACTGTATTCAAATCCAAACATAGTAGACAAATGCTCCGCAGTTAAGCAATGAGGTGTCTCAAAGTACTCTAAAGCAGAGGATTTTTTTGGACCAGGAATAATTTTAAAAATTCCACCACCAGAATTATTTATTATTATTATTCTTACATCTGTTGGAATATAATTATTCCACAGTGCATTGCTGTCATAAAAAAAACTCAAATCACCAGTGATTAAAGTCGTAGGTTTTTGTGAAGCATAAGCAGCACCCAAAGCAGTACTAGTACTTCCATCTATTCCACTGGTTCCACGATTACAAAAAACAGTAGTTGTTGAATTCATTTCAAATAATTGAGAATAACGAATAATAGCACTGTTACTAAATTGTACCTCAGAAAAATCTGGAATAACTTTTAAAACCAAATCAAATACCTTTAAATCTGAATAGGGTGCTGTTTTTATATAGTGATTGTGTTTTGCTCTAATTTGTTTTTTATAATGAGTCCATTTAGATTCATAAGTACTCTTATTCTTGTAATCTACAAGTTTGTGGAAATTTTTAAAAAAAGTAAAACTATCCGTTTTAATATGTTTACTTAAAACCTGATAGGTATCAAAAGCTCTTAATTCATTAATATGCCAATGTTTTGCGGGCGAATACTCCCTTAAAAATTTTTTTATTTTTTTTGAAACGATCAACCCACCAAATGTTAACAGAATATCAGGTTGAAGTGAAGTAAATTCTTCCTTTGTTAGATTAAAAATTAAATTGTCTACAGAATTAATAAACCTTTTGTTGTGTAGATTAGAGGTAGTTTCTGTGAGTACTAATACAGAGGGATCATCTGCAACTTTATCCAGTAAGATTTCTAATGCTGCATTGGGATAATGAACTCCCACTAAAATCATTTTTTTAGCTGCACTATTCCAAAGTTGAGCTAATTTGTTATAATCAATAGTACTTACAGTAGCTGATTTTTCAATTTTAAATGAAAAATCTTTCATTTTATTTACTGTTTCATAAAGTGGCTCATCAAAAGGTGCATTAATATGAATAGGACCTTTTACTTTATGAAGTAATGAAAAAGCTTTTGATAACTTTATGCTATTACTATTTGAATCATTTTCTTTTAAATTGGCACTAAATAAGATGTGATTATGAAATACATTTTCCTGACGGATAGTTTGGCCATCACCTATATCAATTAAATGTGAGGGTCTATCAGCAGAAATAACAACCAAAGGAATCTGACTGTAGTATGCTTCTGCTATTGCTGGATAATAATTTAACAAGGCAGACCCTGAAGTACACACTAATGCGACAGGCTTTTGTTTTTGTTGAGCAATCCCTAGGGCAAAAAAAGCAGCACAACGCTCATCTACAATACTTAAAGTTTCAAAGTCTTCATGGTTAGAAAAACCAATAGTTAAGGGTGCATTTCTAGATCCCGGAGAAATCACAACAGTTTGTATTTCAAATATGCGACAGGCAGCAATGATAGTTTGAGCTAATTCTTTCTTCGGATACATGTTTAAATACAAAAAATTGTTCGATTTCTTATTTACAAAGTTACTGCCTTTATCTAGGATTTAATTGTTAAAATCAGAAAATCAGGAAATAAAAAGTGAATTACTTTTTATTTCCTGATTTTAATAATGATGTTGAATTAAAAAACTTAGTTCCCTTTTTGGTAATCAGCTAAAAATTTAGCCAAACCACTATCCGTTAGAGGGTGTTTTAATAAACCCGTAATCGCACTTAAAGGGCCCGTCATCACATCTGCACCTATTTTAGCACAATCTATAATATGCATCGTATGCCTTACCGAAGCTGCCAATATTTGAGTATCATACATGTAATTGTCATAAATTAAACGAATCTCAGAAATTAAATTTAACCCATCGGTAGAAATATCATCTAAACGTCCAATAAAAGGAGATACATACGTGGCTCCTGCTTTGGCTGCTAATAATGCTTGTCCAGCAGAAAAAACTAAAGTAACATTGGTTTTGATCCCTTTATCTGAAAAATATTTACACGCTTTTACACCATCAGCGATCATAGGAAGTTTTACAACAATTTGAGGGTTTAATGCAGCTAAAGCTTCCCCTTCTTTTACCATACCATCAAAATTAGTGGAAATTACTTCAGCAGAAACATGTCCATCAACTTCTTCGCAAATTGCTTTATAATGATTAATAATATTTGCTTCGCCTGTAATCCCTTCTTTAGCCATCAAAGAAGGGTTTGTGGTTACCCCGTCTAATATGCCTAGTGCTTGTGCTTCTTTAATTTGTTCTAAATTGGCTGTGTCTATAAAAAATTTCATGTGATTTGTTTGGTTATAGGTTATAATTTATAATGATTCATTAATAGTTTTTCGTATCGTGTACTAGGTAAAATTTTCTTCAATAGAATCGAGAATTTTTCCATAAATGCACCAACTCTATAGTGTACTTTTGGTTGCTTTAGGTTTATAATATAATATATTTTTTCGGCCATTTTAATTGGATTCATTCCACTATCTACATGTGAATCCATTAAATCTAAATTCAGTTGATACTTTTCTTTATAGGCAGAGTTATGAAAAACAGGTGTATGGTATCTTCCTGCTGCAATATTGGTAGCAACATCACCTGGAGCAATCGTAGCTATTTGAATTCCAAACGCTTTCACTTCCATCCTAATGGATTCAGATACTAGGTCTAGGGCACCTTTTGTTGCAGAATATACGCCTCTAAAAGGTAAACCCATGTAACCAGCTATTGAAGTGACATTAATGATGGTTCCTGATTGTTGTTTTCGCATCTGAGGAAGAACTGCTTTCATCACGTCTATGGCTCCAAAAAAATTAGTTTCAAAAACTTTTCTCATCTCACTGGTGGGTGTATCTTCTATGGGACCAGTTATTCCCATTCCAGCATTATTTACAAGGACATCTAAACGACCTTCTTTTTCTAAAATTAAATTTACGGTGAAAGAGATCGTTTCAGGTTTTGTGACATCCAAAGGAAGTAAAGAATACCCGTTGTTTTCATTATTTTTTGGATTTCTTCCAGTACCATAAACCTTGAAGCCTTTTGCTGATAAAAACTCAGCTGCAGCTTTTCCAATTCCTGATGAGGCTCCTGTGATTAAAACTACTTTAGACATAGAAATTAAATATTAAACAAATATCTAAAAAGTATGGTTGTAAATCTTAAATTTTATAGGCTAGATATTAACAGAGTTATGAATAAAAAATAGAGTAATTGAAAAATGAAGGCATAAAAAAAGGCAAGCTACCTACATCACACTGCTACAACCAAGTACTCTTGCTGCGTTCCCGCCCTGGGAGATTCCGAGGGAGCTAGTTGTGTAGGACTTGCCAAGGCAAATCTACAACCAATTTTTATTTAAACAAATGAAACTTTATCCTTTTTTAATGTAACTTTTATAACCATTTGAATACTAATTCATTGTTATGACTTCATCAAGAATAAAGATTACTACGATGAAAGCCATATATTTGTAAAAAATTTAACTAAAATTTAAAAGATTATGGAAAATCAAATTTCGAGTAAAAACACAATGTTAAATTATGGACTTGTCTTAGGTCTAACAACTATTTTTATCAACTTAATTGCCTATGCCATAGGTATTCATTTAGATCAAGATTGGAGAGTTGGTTTATTAGGTTTTACAGCCATGATTATAATAATAGTTTTAGGTATTCGAAATTTCAAAGCTGTTAACAGTAACCTCATAACATGGGGTCAATGTGTGAAGATTGGAGTTGGAATTTCTATCATAAGTGCTGTAATAGGAGTCTTTTATAATTTGATTTTCATAAACTTTATTGAACCTGAGTTCATGAACCTTTTGATGGAAAAACAAGTTATGGCTTGGGAAGAAGCTAATATGACATCAGAACAGATAGAGGGTGCAAAATCAATGATGGAAACATTCTCTAGTCCAGCGATTACCTCTGCAATTGGTATAGTAGCTGCTGCATTCTTTGGTTTTATTATTTCTGCCATTGCAGGAGCCATTATGAAAAGAACAGAAGAAGACCAATACTAGAAATTATTTTTAGTGTAAAGAATAGTTTAACTTTGCATAATAAATAATTATACATGGACATATCGGTTGTCATACCTTTATTTAACGAAGAAGAATCTTTAAAAGAACTATACGATTGGATTGCATCTACGATGCAGTCCAATCGGTTTTTATATGAGGTCATTTTCATAGATGATGGCAGCACGGATTCATCATGGAACGTTATTGAAGAAATTTCACAAAAATCAAGCAGTGTAAAGGGTATTCGTTTTCAAAAAAACTTTGGAAAATCACAGGCATTACATGCTGGCTTTCAAATTGCAGTTGGAAACGTAGTGATTACTATGGATGCTGACTTACAAGATAGCCCTGATGAAATCCCAGGATTATACAAACTTGTGATTGATGAAAATTTTGATTTAGTATCTGGATGGAAAAAGAAAAGATATGATAATGTAATTGCAAAAAACATTCCTTCTAAGTTATTTAACTGGGCAGCAAGAAAAACATCAGGTTTAGATTTACACGATTTTAATTGTGGCTTAAAGGCTTACAAAAACATTGTTGTTAAAACCGTTAAGGTACGTGGTGAAATGCATCGATATATACCCGTTTTAGCAAAAAATAAAGGATTTTTAAATATAGGTGAGAAAATTGTGCAACACCAAGCAAGAAAATACGGGGAAACAAAATTTGGCATGAGTAGATTTATCAATGGTTTTTTAGATCTCATCACCATTTCTTTTTTATCAAAATTTGGTAAAAGACCGATGCATTTCTTCGGACTATGGGGAACACTAATGTTTATCTTTGGGTTTTTCTCTGCAGGATATTTAGGTGTTTCTAAACTTTATAAAATTTCTCAGGGGATGAAGGCTATTTTGATTACAGACAACCCCTGGTTTTACATCTCAATGGTAAGCATGATATTAGGGACGCAACTTTTTTTAGCTGGCTTTATTGGAGAACTCATTTTAAAAACCAAAGAGGCAGGAAACTATTACACAATCAAAGAAAAATTAAATTACTAACTCCATAAATATTGGATTTATAAGCAATGAAAAATATTAAAGAAAAAGCAACATTATGGCTATCAGATACATTTGATAGTGAAACACAACAAGAAATACAACAGCTCATTACAAATAACTCAGATGATTTAACAGATCGATTTTACAAAGATCTTGAATTTGGTACTGGAGGTATGCGCGGAATGATGGGAGCTGGAACCAATAGAATCAATAAGTACACACTAGGTAAGGCTACACAAGGACTGAGTAATTACCTGAAGAAAACATACCGAGATCAAAAAATTAAAGTAGCCATAGCATATGATTGTAGACACAACAGCGATACTTTTTCAAGATTGGTTGCCGAAGTATTGTCTGCTAATGATATCCAGGTAGTTCTTTTTGAAGACCTTCGTCCTACACCAGAATTGTCATTTGCTGTAAATGAATTAGACTGTCATGCTGGGATTGTATTAACAGCTTCCCACAACCCTCCAGAATACAATGGCTATAAGGTATACTGGACAGATGGTGGTCAAATTGTGCCTCCACAAGATAAAAGCATCATCGATGAGGTAAATTCTCTAGAATTTTCTGATATTAACTTTAATGCAAAACCTGAATTAATTTCTGAAATTGGTGCAGAGGTAGATGAGGCGTTTTGGAACGCTTCCATTAAAAACGGAACATTTAACATCCAAGGAAGAGAAAATTTAAAAATTGTTTTCACATCATTGCACGGGACCTCTGTAAAGTTAATTCCAGAAGTGTTAAAAAGAGCTGGCTATTCTCAAGTTCACAGCATCAAAGAACAAGAAATACCTGATGGAGATTTTCCAACCGTAAAATCACCCAATCCAGAAGAACCTGAAGCCTTAAAAATGGCCACAAATCTTGCTGAAAAAATTGGAGCAGATATTGTTTTGGGAACAGATCCTGATAGTGATAGAATTGGAATTGCTGTTAGAGATACTGACGGAAAAATTAAATTATTAAATGGAAATCAGGCCATGGTGGTCATGACAGATTTCTTAATCAAACAATGGCAACTAAAAGGAAAACTTAATGGAAAACAATTTATTGGCTCTACTATAGTCTCTACTTCTATGGTAAATGATATTGCCAAAAGTTATGGTGTAGAAACTAAAATTGGACTCACCGGATTTAAATGGATTGCAAAAATGATTCAAGATTTCCCAGATTTAGAGTTTATTGGTGGTGGTGAAGAAAGTTTTGGGTATATGGTAGGTGATTTTGTTAGAGATAAAGATGCTGTAACCTCTGCATTGCTAGCTTGTGAAATTGCAGCTGCTGCCAAATCAAATGGAAGCTCTTTTTACGATTCACTATTGGAACTGTACGCAAAGCATAGTTTCTACAAAGAGCGCTTAGTTTCTTTTACAAAAAAAGGGATGGATGGAGCAGCACAAATCAAGCAAATTATGATTGATTTACGTAAAAATCCTCTAACTCATATCGATGGTTCTAAAGTAACCCATGTAAATGATTATGATGCATCTACTGAAAAAAATATGAATACTGGAGAAGTAAGAACAATGAACCTCCCGAAATCAAATGTATTAATTTATCACACAGAAGACGGAACTAAAGTAGCAGCAAGACCTAGTGGTACAGAACCTAAAATTAAATTTTACTTTAGTGTTCAATCTCAACTAGACTCTGTTGAAAATGCCATTGAAAAAGAACAAGAATTGGAGGCTAAAATTGATAAAATTATAACTGAAATGGCAATTTAATGATCTATTTTAAAAAAATATTACAATATGCAAAACCCTATAAATTATATGCGGTTTTAAACATCATATTTAATATTTTTTATGCTATTTTCTCAGCACTTTCTTTTTATGTATTAATGCCGCTCTTACAAGTCATATTCGGTGAAGATCAAAATAAAGAGATTATTGAACCTGTTTATAAAGGTTTTACATCTTTGGGAGAATATATGAATGAATATTTTAGTTTTTTCATGATGAATAAAGTAGGTGATGATCAAGAGAAAAAATTGTTAATAGTTATCGCGTTAATATTGGTTGTAATCATCTTTAAAAACATTTTTAGTTATCTTGGGTTTTATGCTATAACGTTTTTAAAAAATGGAGTTTTAAAAGATATTAGAAACGATTTATATCAGAAAACAATCTCTTTACCAATTTCATATTTTTCTGAAAAAAAGAAGGGTGATATTATGGCTAGAATTGGACCAGACGTCATAGAAGTTCATTATTCTTTTCTGTCAATTTTAGAATTAATATTTAGAGATCCAATAATGATTATTGTAACCATCATCTCTATGTTAGCCATTAGTGTTAAACTAACAATTTTTATTTTTGTCTTTGTTCCCATAGCTGGTTTCATCATCAATATTTTAGGAAAGAACCTTAAGAAAACATCAGATAAAACTCAACGAGAACAGGGGTATTTTTTATCACTACTGGAGGAAACATTATCTGGACTACGCGTAATTAAAGGATTTAATGCAGAAGATGTTTTTGGCACTAAGTTTAAAAACTCTACACTTCGTTTTGAAAAATTAATGAATAAGTTACTTACTAGAACCCAACTTGCTGCTCCAGTAAGTGAAATTTTAGGAATTCTAGTTTTCTGTGTTTTAATTTGGTATGGAGGTTCATTAGTATTAATTGAAAAATCGATTCCTCCCTCAGCATTCATTCCTTTTTTAGGCTTTGCATATAATATCATCACACCGGCTAAATCAATCTCTAAGGCTAGTTTTACCATTAAAAAAGGAAATGCAGCTGCAGAAAGAATTTTAGCCATCTTAGAAACAGAGGACGTTCTCAAAGACAGTCCAAGTGCTATTCATAAAAAAGATTTTAATTCAGAAATTGAATTTAAAAATGTGTCGTTCAAATACGAAGATGACTATGTATTAAAAGATTTTTCTCTTAAAGTTTCCAAAGGAACTTCAGTGGCTTTAGTAGGGCAATCCGGCAGTGGAAAATCTACTTTAGCTAATTTAGTAACTCGTTTTTATGATGTAAATGAAGGTAGTATTTCTTTAGATGGAAACAACGTAAAAACTCTATCAAAAAAATCACTGTTGGGACTAATGGGTATCGTAACTCAAGATTCTATTTTATTTAATGATAGTGTTGCGGAAAATATTAAACTTGGAAAACAAGATGCTTCAGCTAAAGAAATAAGAAATGCGGCAGACATAGCCAATGCTCATGAATTTATTAAAGAACTTCCAAAGCAATACGAAACTAATATTGGAGATGGAGGAAATAAATTATCTGGAGGTCAAAAACAACGTTTATCAATTGCCAGAGCAGTTTTAAAAAATCCTCCAATTATGATTTTAGATGAGGCTACCTCTGCTTTAGATACAGAATCTGAACAATTGGTGCAAACTGCATTGGAAAAAATGATGAAAAACAGAACATCATTGGTTATAGCCCACAGATTATCTACCATACAAAACGCTGATAATATTGTAGTATTGCGCAAAGGAACCATTATTGAACAAGGGAAACACGAAGAATTATTAGCTAAAAAAGGAGAATACTTTAAGCTAGTAACCATGCAAACGCTACAATAATGATTTTAGAACAAATCATTTTTACACTGTTATTCAAATGGAAATATTGGATTGCAATTCTTCATTCTAAATTTCTAAAAAAAAATAAAAAAAGTGTTTTCACATCAATTACCTATGTAGCAAGAGAGGCTGATAAGGATTGGATATTTGGAGCAAAAGTGAGAAGACTTGCTAAATTTTCTGGTTTAGACAGCAACACTTATTTTCATAACCGATTGCGTGACTTGCCTGACTCTGATGGATATTTTTTTGTATTTCATCAATACTTTTACAGAGCAATGCGTCATAATCCAAAAATTTTAAATCGAAAGAATATTGTGATGTTTACGCACCCCAACTGGACCTTTTCTTTTTCAGAAAGTCATGTAATCTGGTGTTTAAACAAAGCTGATAAAGTTATTTGTTTAAATTCTAAAGTTCAAAGAGAACTCATAGCTGCTGGATTAGATGCTAAAAAAACCGAATTAATTCACATCGCCTCAAACCCTGATTTCTTTTACAAACATGAAAGAAAAACAGGTGCTGTTGGTTTTTGTAGTGCATTTGGAGAACGTAAAAATCCTGAGATGATTTATCAATTAGTGAAAAATATGCCTGAAAGAAAATTTTATCTCATGGGTAGGTATTGGGAGCATTATGAAAGGTATGATGAAATGAAAAACATGGCAAACTTTACCTATTACAATAATGAACCTTACGAAACCTATCCTGATTTATACAACAAAATAGATGTATTTATTTCTCCATCCACATTGGAAGGTGGCCCCGTTCCTGTATTGGAAGCCATGTTGTCTAATTGTTTTCCTATAGCTTCAAAAACAGGGTTTTGCCCTGATGTAATTTCGGATGGAAACAATGGGTTTTTATTTGATGTTGATGCAGATTATTCAGAAGTAATAAGACTTATAAAACTGGCAGACTCGAAGACAATAGATGTAAGACAGACTGCTTTGGAACATTCTTGGAAAAATTGTTCCCAAAAAATTGACAGGTTATTTCTAGAGTAGATTACACAATTTTTAAACCAAGCTCCTCCCCTTTTTGAAGCATAAAATTAAATGATGCCTCATGATTGTTAGGGATTTCACCCTCTAAAATAGCTTCTTTAATAGCCTCTTTTAGCTGACCAATTTCGCGACAAGGTTGTAAGTTGAAAGTTTTCATAATCTCTTCACCACTAATAGGAGGTTGAAAATTTCGAATATGATCTCGTTCTTCAACCTCTTTTATTTTTTCGCGGACATTTTGAAAATTTTTGTGATAACGCTCAAATTTTTTTGGATTCTTTGTCGTAATATCAGCTTCACATAATGTCATTAGTGCGTCTATATCATTACCTGCATCAAAAATCAATCTTCTAACAGCAGAGTCTGTAACTTCTGATGCTAATACAATAGGTCTAGAACTTAACAATACCAATTTCTGTACAAACTTCATTTTTAAATTTAATGGCATTTTTAAACGTTTAAACAACTTATAAACCATTTTAGATCCCACAAACTCATGTGCATGAAAAGTCCATCCTACTTTCTTATCAAATCTTTTTGTAGGTGCTTTTCCAATATCATGAAGCAAGGCGGCCCATCTTAACCAAAGATCCTTTGTAGCTTTTGAAATATTATCAACAACTTCTAGGGTGTGATAGAAATTATCTTTGTGTTTTTGACCCTCTACTTCTTCAACGCCTTTTAAAGCGATTAATTCTGGAAGAATCATTTCCAATAAATTTGTTTTTTCTAATAGTAAAAAACCTATGGAAGGTTGTGTAGCCTCAATTATTTTATTCAATTCTACAACAATACGCTCTTTTGTAATAATGGATAAACGAGAAGCATTCTTTGTAATTGCTAGTAAAGAGTTTTCCTCAATTTCAAAATTTAATTGAGTTGCAAATCTAATGGCACGCATCATACGTAAAGGATCATCAGAATAGGTGATGTCTGGATTTAAAGGTGTTTTAATAATTCCTTTTTCTAAATCCTTTAAACCGTTAAAAGGATCCAACAAGGTTCCATAGTCATTTTTATGTAAACTTATTGCTAAGGCATTGATTGTAAAATCTCTTCTATTTTGATCATCCTCCAAAGTTCCTACAAAAACCTCTGGATTTCTGCTATCTTCGGCGTACGATTCTTTTCTAGCCCCAACAAATTCAAGCTCCATGTCTTTATAAACCAACATGGCTGTACCGTAGGTTTTAAATACTTGAACTTTTGGTTTATTTGGTAATAAAGAGGCTACTTTTTTTGCCAAGGCTATGCCATTTCCAACAGTTACAATATCTATATCTTTAGCAACTCCCCTTTGTAAGATATAATCACGCACAAACCCTCCTATCACATAACTTTTTACCTCTAAAATCTCAGAAGCCCTAGTTATAATAGAGAAGATATCACTTTTAATAGCTTCTTTGTAGTTTTGATTTTGCATGAATTAAGCTCTTATTACTTCAATAGTATTCCCAACTAATTTTAAAATTGTTGAAGATTTATCTGTAATTTTATCTTGCTCCAAATTTACTACATAATCTACGCCCTCCAAAATTGGTAGACTTATTTCTGAAAATGATTTAGGAGTAGATTCTCCGCTTATATTGGCTGAAGTTGAAATAATTGGCTTTCCAAGTTTATTGATGACCTCCAAACAATAATTATGAGTTGGAATTCTAATGGCTATAGTATTGTCTAAAGCTATGGCATTAGCTGCTAATCCTTTGGGGTTGTTGTATATTATAGTGGTCGGTTTCTTAGTTGTTGAAATTATATCAATAGCTTTTTGTGGGACAGCATCGACATAAGTACGCAACATCTCTATAGAACTTACTAAAACCACTAAACTTTTAGTTTCTATTCTATTCTTTAATTTAAAAATTTTAGCAACTGCATCAATGTTTGTAGCATCGCAACCTAAACCCCACACCGTATCTGTAGGATAAAGAATAACCTGCGAATTAAGCAGTGCTTCAATGGATTGATTTAAGATTTTTTTTGTTGTCAAATTTTTTTAAAAATTTTATTTATTTTATATCTACGGAACCATGAAATTACTCTTTTTTCTGGAACACCATTCTCTTTAATATACTCCTCAACTGCATCAACCATTCGTTCTGCAGAATTACCATCTGCGTAGGGGTGGTATTCTTTTAAAATATTTAAACGCTCTTGTTTGAAAGGGTCTTCTAATAAATTTTGAGCAACACTTTTTACTAAACCATTGTATGATAACTTATTATCCCACTTTACAGCAAGAGAATTATTTTTAAATGTTATTACAGGCTTATCTAAAAGAAGAAATTCATAGACAACAGATGAAGTATCACTAATCATTAGATCAGCAATTAACAAATACTTAATAATGTTACGCTCCTCAATAAAAAGCACATTTTTTAATCGCATTGACAATTTCTTATAGGAGTCTATTAAATCTTTAGCCATTAAATCGTGAAATTTAATCACAATAAGGTATTGTTTACTAGTGGCTAACTCCTCGATTTGAGTTAATACATGTGGAGCACTAGTTAATGATGGTGAAAATGTAGGGGCATAAAGAATTATTTTTTTTGCTTTAGACTTTTTTAATAAGGTTAGTTTATCTGTGTCATATTTGTGAAGTTCTTTACCATAAACATCTAATTTTGGCCAACCTGTCTCTACCACACTAAAGTCTTTATGCTTCGCTGCTGCTTCAGTGAACCATTTTGTAAAATATGGTCCTTGTGTTAAATACAAATCAAAATAATTACGAATTCTAAAATGTCCTTTCTTTTCACCAGCTAAACCATGAAAAACTTGAGTTTTAACCCCTCTTAGATAATGAGGAACTTCATTCCCAGGAACAAAAATAGCGTCACTCTTAAAACGAACTAAATCTTCAATTTTAGTTGTATAGCTTTGATCTTGGTATGGAAATTTCTCTAAAATAGCTGTTCTTACAAACCAGATGTATTCATAATTCTTTTCTTTTAAAACTTGCATAACAGGTTCTAAAATTCCAAAAGAATATGGATTCATACAAAATAAAATAGACTTCATAATTAGTAATTATACTATTTCATTAGCGTTCTTTAAATCTTCTTTAAAATCTACTTCTATACAATTGTATTCTGAGATATCGATCACCTTCAATTTTAAATGATCGTTAGCGATTGCCATTTCTAACCCTTTTTCAAAATAATCGTTATCATCACATATTTCGAGTTGATTAATGAAAATATCTAAATCATTTGAAGAAATAAAATTGATTCCTACCGCTTCACCCAATCCATTTTTTACCTCCTTAGAAAGATGTTGAACATAACCATCTTTGAGGGTATACTTTACCTCTTCATCAGAAACGCTTTGGGTGTTAACAGAAACAAACGATTGATTATTATTAATATCTTCCAATAGTAATGATAATAATTGATGGTCAAATACAACGTCTCCATTAAACCACAAAATAGAATTACCTCTGTGTTTTTTCAATGCTCGCAACAAACTTTTAGAGGTATTTGTTCTATCAAAAAATGGATTGTAAACATAATTTACCTCTGGAAATTGTTCCATAATTAAATTCTTTTTAAAGCCTACAACAGTAGTAATATCATTTACATCAAAATACGTTGTAATGTTGTTAATTTGACGTTGCATAATGCTTCGCCCATCTTTCAAAGGTGTTAGAGGCTTTGGAAAAGGATTTCCTAATCGAGAACCAATTCCAGCAGCTAGTATTATAATTTTCATTTGATGGTGTTACTATTATTTCTTTTATTATTCAAATACCAAAGATTCATATATCTATCAAGTACTCTGTAGGCTCTAATTTTTGATATTAGATACCCTGCATAACCGTCTAAAAACCCCAATCGGATGATAAAGTGAATGATGAATGTAACCAAAGGTTTTACAAATAAATGAAATAACCTTACTTTCTGACCTTTATCATGTAATTCTTGTGCTTGAATTTGAGCATACAGTTTCTGTTTTGTCATGTAATGATCAAAATCTCTGTACGAAAAATGGTCAACTTTATTTTTAAAAAATCCGAGAGAGCCGTCTGCTTTTATAGTTTCATGAACCTTTTGACCGTTGTATCTACACTTACTTCTACGAAATAAGCGGATAACTTTGTCTCTTTGACAACCTGTATATTTTATTTGTTTATCTCCTAAATAAAAGTTTCTTCTAAGGTAAAATCCAACAAATTTTGTTGTAGCTTCATCTATATCTAAAATTTCTTTTTTTAGTTCCGGGGTAACTCTTTCATCGGCATCTAAAATATAGATCCAATCATTTTTTGCAAGATCTATGGCAAAATTCTTTTGTGAGGAAAAATCATCAAAAACTCGTTGAATAATTTTTACATTGTATTTTTTCGCAATCTCAACAGTTGCGTCTTGACTAAATGAATCTATCACAATGATTTCATCTGCAAAATCAACTGATTTTATAGAATCTTCAATATGAACTGCTTCATTTAATGTTGGTATGATTGCTGTAATTTTCATTTTTCTTATACAGCTACATCATATTCTCGTAGCGCATCATTTAAAGAGGTTTTTTTATTGGTACTTTCTTTTCGTTTTCCAATAATTAATGCACAAGGAACTTGATAAGTACCCGCCGGAAAATTTTTGGTATAACTACCGGGAATTACTACACTTCGCTCAGGAACCACTCCTTTCATCTCTATAGGGGTGTCACCAGTTACATCAATAATTTTTGTACTCATTGTTAATACTACATTAGCACCTAATACTGCTTCTTTACCTACTCTAACTCCTTCAACTACAATAGATCTAGAACCTATAAAAGCTCCATCTTCAATAATAACCGGAGAAGCTTGAAGCGGCTCTAAAACCCCTCCTATTCCAACACCTCCAGACAAGTGAACATTCTTCCCTATCTGAGCACAACTTCCTACGGTAGCCCATGTATCTACCATAGTGCCTTTGTCTACGTACGCACCAATATTAACATAACTAGGCATTAAGATTGTTCCAGATGCAATAAAAGCACCATGTCTAGCTACAGCATTTGGAACTACTCTTATTCCTCTAGATTCAAAATTTCTTTTTAGTGGAATTTTGTCATGATATTCAAATATACCTGCTTCTAAGGTTTCCATTTGTTGAATAGGGAAATACAAGACCACAGCCTTTTTTATCCACTCATTAACTTGCCAACCAGATGCATTGGGTTCTGCTACTCGCAAAGATCCAAGATCTAATAAATTAACAACTTCTCTAATTGCATTAATGGTTCTTTCTTCTTTTAAAAGCGATCGATCTTCCCAGGCTTGCTCAATAATTTCTTGTAACAATTTCATTAAGTTAGTTATATTGAATTAATTCAATTTATCAGTTAAAATATGTTACAAATATAACACACAAAAAGGCTCTTTATTGCGAAGATACATTATTTAAACAAAAAAAAATATCATGTTAAAAATCGCTATTTTTGTAATAAAAATAATAAGAATGGCAAGAATTTTAGCATTAGATTATGGTGAAAAAAGAACAGGGATTGCTGTTACTGACGAACTACAAATTATTGCCTCCGGACTAATTACTGTTAAAACTGATAAATTGATTAAATTTTTAATTGATTATACCAACAAAGAGCAGGTTGAATTGTTTATTGTTGGTCTACCAAAACAAATGAACAACTCTGACAGTGAAAGCGAAAAACATATTCTCAGTTTTTTAAAACAACTTAAAAAATCATTACCAAAAATACCAATAAAACGAATAGACGAAAGGTTTACATCAAAAATTGCATTTCAAACCATGATAGATAGTGGGTTGAAAAAAAAGCAACGAAGAAATAAAGGATTAGTTGATGAAATTAGCGCAACTATTATTCTTCAATCCTATTTATACAGTAAATAAGTTTTCTACATATTCCTTTCTTCGTATTTTTGCCAAAAATTTATAAACCTTTATGATTTTACCTGTTGTAGCCTACGGAGATCCTGTATTAAGAAAAGTCGCTAAAGAAATTGGACCAGATTACCCCAATCTTAAAGAGTTGATTGCGAATATGAAACAGACCATGTATAATGCTAATGGTGTAGGTATTGCTGCTCCTCAAATAGGAAAATCTGTGCGAATTTTCATCATTGATGCAACTCCTTTTGCAGAAGACAAAGACATCTCTGAACTAGAAAGAGATCAATTGAAAGATTTTAAAGAGGTTTTCATCAATCCAATAATTATTAAGGAAGAAGGCGATGAATGGCCTTTCGCAGAGGGTTGCCTAAGTATTCCTGACATTAGAGAGGATGTTTTTAGACAAGAAACTGTGAGCTTTGAGTATGTTGATGAAAATTTTGAAAAACACTCGAAAACATTAAATGGTCTTGCAGCAAGAGTATTTCAACACGAATATGATCATCTTGAAGGCGTTTTATTTACTGATAAACTCTCTTCATTAAAAAAGAGAATCTTAAAAAAGAAACTAGAAAAAATATCATTAGGAAAGATCACTTCTAGCTATAGAATGCGCTTTCCAAATATAAAAATTTAAATATATGGAGTTCAATAAAATTATTTCAGTTGCAGGAAAACCAGGGTTATTCCATGCAATTTCTCAAACAAAATCTGGGTTTATCGTGGAATCTCTGGTCGATAAAAAAAGATTCCCAATACCATCTACTAACAACGTGAGTTTGTTAGAAAATATAGCTATTTACACCTATGAGGAAGAAGTGCCCTTATTAACAGTATTTAAAACCATGTATGAGAAGACTGAAGGTAAAGAAACAATTAGTCATAAAGAGAGTGGTCAAAAACTAGCAACATACTTTTCTGAAATACTTCCTGATTACGACGAAGAAAGAGTATATACCTCAAATATCAAAAAAGTAATACAATGGTATAATTTATTGGTAACTTCTGGTTTAGATTTTTCTGCTGTTGAGGCCGAAGAAGAAAATTCAGAAAAGGTGTAGATGAATTCAAGAAAACATCAATTAGTAGCATTTAACCGTTTGTTAGACATCATGGATGATCTTCGAGAGAAGTGTCCTTGGGATAAAAAACAAACTTTCGAGTCTCTTAGACATTTAACTATCGAGGAAACTTATGAGCTCACTGATGCTATTTTAGAAAATGACCTTAATGAAATAAAAAACGAGCTTGGCGATGTATTACTACATCTTGTTTTTTATGCTAAAATTGGGTCAGAAAAAAAATCATTTGATATTGGCGATGTCGCTAATGCAATTTCTGATAAATTAATAGCTAGACATCCTCATATTTACGGAGATGTGACTGTTGAAAATGAAAATGAAGTAAAAGAGAATTGGGAAAAACTTAAACTAAAAGAAGGAAAAAATTCAGTTTTAGAGGGGGTTCCAAAAAGTTTACCCGCTTTGATAAAAGCCAACAGAATTCAAGATAAAGTTTCTGGAGTAGGTTTTGACTGGGAACAACCCAATCAAGTATGGGAAAAAGTTCAAGAAGAATTGTCTGAGCTTAATGAAGAAATTAAAAAAGGGACAAAAGACACCATAGAATCTGAATTTGGTGATGTATTATTTTCAATGATAAATTATGCGCGTTTTATAAATGTTAACCCAGAGAACGCTTTAGAAAAAACAAATAAAAAATTTATAAATCGATTTCAGTTTTTAGAAAAAGCTGCTAAAAAAGAAGGTAAAAAACTAGCTGAAATGACATTATCGGAAATGGATGTATATTGGGAACAATCAAAGAAAATGTTTAAATAATTGACGTCTAGATAAGGTTTAGCCTATCAAATGAGAAAATAGTAATAAATGAATGTATTAGTAACTATTAATTGCAAAGGACCCTTCAGTGTTTACAGAGCTCAGATTGAAATGATTTGTTTATTACAAAATAAAGGGGTAAACATTAAAGTAATTGGTTTTTACGATAGTCTAATAAAAGATTTTTTCGATACTAAAGGAATAAACAATTCCAATATCTTTCCAAAAACAACCATTGACAAGCAATATATAAATGATGTAAAAAACATCATTACAGATGAAAAAACTGATATCCTTCATGTCCTAGATGGAAAGTCTTTAAGAAATTGTGTGCTTGCTGTAAAAAAAGAAAGAATAAAATTAATCACCTATTTTGGATCCGCTAGTTTGTATTGGCACGATTTAAGCTCATATTTAACGTATTTAAATCCTAGAGTTGATAAAATAATATGCAATAGCATCTACGTATTTGATCATGTAAAAAAACAATTATTCAAAAAAAATAAGAATAAAGCAATAAAAATATACAAAGGATACGATCCAAATTGGTTTGAAAGTGTAAAACCTTTCGATTATACTTCACTTGGTATCTCAAAAAATTGTATGATTGTTACTTTAGCGGGAACAAACACAAAAAATAAAAGAATTTCTGACTTCATAAAGTCTTCTAAATTTTTAACTACAAAAAAAGAAGTTCATTATGTAATTATTGGAAAGTTTACCAAAGATAAAGGGTTAGAAAAATATAAAGACGAAAGCCCTTTAAAAAATAATATTCATATTCTTGGTTTAAGACCTGATGCTATTTCATTAATTAAAGGAAGTGATATTTATGTTCAAACCTCATTAAGTGAGGGGTTTGGAAGAGCAATTAGTGAAGCCATGTCTGTAGGTAAACCCATTATAATGACAAATGCAGGAGGGTGTACAGAATTGATTGACGATACATGTGGAATTATTACTCCAATAAAAAAACCTATTGCTCTAGGTAAGGCAATCTCTAGTTTGATAAACAATAATGAATTGCGGCTTCAAATGGGAATCAATGCAAAGAAACGTATGGAAAAGGTATATCATATTCATGACACTGTTGAGGATACATTTAAACTATACCAACACGTATTTAAAAACTAAAACAACTTTACTTCAAATAAAAAAGCCACTCAAGGAGTGGCTTTTGTTTATTTAACTAACTTCTTAGCATTCTTAACTTTTTGCTTCATTAAAGCAAAATTAATTACTTCATGCATCTCCGTAACATAATGAAATTTCAATCCTTTTAAATAACTCTTTTTTATATCTGCAATATCTTTTTCATTGTCTTTACAAAGCATTATTTCCTTAATATTTGCTCTTTTTGCAGCTAGAATTTTTTCTTTGATTCCACCTACAGGTAATACTTTTCCTCGCAGAGTTATTTCACCAGTCATGGCTAACTTATTTTTCACTTTGCGTTGGGTAAATACTGAAACTAGTGAAGTTAACATGGTAACTCCTGCACTTGGACCATCTTTTGGAGTAGCACCCTCTGGAACATGAATATGAACATTGTACTTATCAATTATTTCTGGATCTATTCCAAATTCAATTGCATTTGCTTTAATGTATTCCATGGCTATGGTAGCCGATTCCTTCATTACTTTTCCTAAATTTCCTGTAATGGTAAGTGCCCCTTTTCCTTTCGATAAAATAGACTCTATAAATAAAATATCTCCTCCTACACTAGTCCAAGCTAAACCAGTTACCACACCTGCTACTTCATTATTTTCATACTTATCTCGTTCTAATCTTGGAGCTCCCAAGATGGTTACAATATCTTCATTGGTAATAGCAATATTATATTCTTCTTCTAAAGCAATAGATTTGGCAGCAAAACGAACCACTTTGGCTATTTGTTTTTCTAAACCACGAACTCCAGATTCTCTGGTGTATCCCTCTACAATTTTTTCGAGTTGAGGTTTTTCTATTTTAATTTCTTTTGAAGATAAGCCATGTTCTTTTACTTGTTTAGGCAATAAATGTCTTTTGGCAATTTCTATTTTTTCTTCAATGGTGTACCCCGTAACATTTATAATTTCCATTCTGTCTCTTAACGCCCATGGAATTTGACCTAAATTGTTAGCAGTAGCTATAAATAAGACTTTTGATAAATCATAACCAACTTCTAAATAATTATCATAAAAGGCTGTATTTTGTTCAGGATCTAATACTTCTAGCATCGCAGAAGATGGATCTCCTTGGTGACTTTGACCTAATTTATCTATTTCATCTAATACAAACACAGGATTTGAAGTTCCTGCCTTTTTCAAATTTTGAATTAAACGCCCAGGCATCGCACCAATATATGTTTTTCTGTGTCCTCTAATTTCAGCTTCATCTCGTAAACCACCCAAAGACATTCTAATATATTTTCGTCCCAAAGATTCTGCAACAGATTTCCCTAACGAAGTTTTTCCAACACCAGGAGGTCCGTACAAACAAATGATTGGAGATTTCATATCACCTCTTAATTTTAAAACTGCCAAATGCTCAATGATACGTTCTTTTACTTTTTCTAAGCCAAAATGATCTCTATCTAAAATTTTTACAGCTTCTTTCAAATTAAACTTATCATCAGAAAATAGTCCCCAAGGTAATTCTAGCATCAACTCAAGATAATTTCTTTGTACACCATATTCTGCCATTTGAGGATTCATTCTTCGTAGTCTAGCTAATTCTTTATCAAAGGTCTCTCCTACTTCTTTTGTCCATTTTTTAGATCTAGCTTTTTTTCGCATTTCATCTAATTCGGCATCATTGTTTACACCTCCTAATTCTTCTTGAATAGTTTTTAACTGCTGATTTAAGTAGTATTCTCTTTGTTGTTGGTCTAAATCTGAGCGTGTTTTAGATTGTATATCGTTGCGTAATTGAAGCTTTTGTAGCTCTTTGTTAAGATTTTTAAGTGTTAATAACGCTCTTTCCTTTAAGTTATCTTTTTCCAAAATAACTTGTTTCTGCATCACGCTTAACTCCATATTAGAAGAAATAAAATTTACTAAAAAAGAATCACTTTGAATATTCTTTATAGCAAAAGAAGCTTCCGATGGCAACATTGGGTTTTCTTTAATAACCTCAAGCGCTTGTTCTTTAATAGAGTCTATAATGGCTCCAAATTCTTTTGGATCATCTACATCTCTATCCTCCTTAGCCTCCTGAACTTTTGCAACTAAATAAGGTTCTTCTTGAATGAGTTCTTCAATTTCAAAACGTTTTTTCCCTTGAATAATAACTGTTGTATTCCCATCAGGCATTTTCAATACTCGTAAAATTTGAGCAACAACTCCTGTCTTATAGATATCATCAGAAGTTGGGTCTTCCACATCTTCATCTCTTTGAGCTACAACTCCAATAATTTTATCCCCTTTATTTGCATCATTAATTAATTGAATAGATTTATCTCTACCTGCAGTAATAGGAATTACTACACCCGGAAACAGCACTGTATTTCTTAGTGGTAAAATAGATAAGACTTCAGGAATATCCTCTTTATTAATAATCTCCTCGTCTTCAGGAGTCATTAATGGAATTAACTCAGAATCTTCATTTAAGATGTTTGATAGAGACAAACTGTCTAATGTTACTATTTTTGATTTACTCATAGGTCTTTTTATCTGTCAATATGACATTGAATTCTTTATAAAGTATTCAATACTATTTTTTATTATTTTTTAAACAACTGAAAAACAATACTATACATATAAAGTAAACTATTGTTTCATAAAATAAAATCAATTGTTATGCCAATATTTTTACTAAAAATAAAAATAGATAGGTGAAGTAAAAATTACAAAAAAGGTGAAATTGTACCTAATAAATAGCTATGATAATTTTATAAATAAATTTACAGGCATACCTTTACAAATTATTTTGCTCTAAATTTGGAGGTTTTATCAAAAACATGCTGTAAAATACTTATGTCTGTCTCAGATAATTCTAAATCTCTACGTTTCATAACTACTTTGGCAACTTCAATTACTTTTTTCATTTGATAGGTAGTAAAACCTGCTGCGCCACCCCAACTAAAAGAAGGAATAAAGTTTCTCGGAAATCCACTACCAAAAATATTAGCACTTACTCCAACTACAGTTCCTGTATTAAACATGGTATTGATACCGCACTTGGAATGATCACCCATCATTAAACCACAAAATTGAAGGCCAGTTTTAGTAAACCTTTCTTCTTGATAATTCCATAGTTTTACCTCAGCATAATTATTTTTTAAATTAGATGAATTGGAATCTGCACCAATATTACACCATTCACCTAAGACAGAATTACCCAAGAAACCCTCATGCCCTTTACTTGAGTAACCAAATAACACTGAATTATTAATCTCTCCACCTACTTTACAATGTGGGCCAAGAGTTGTAGCACCATAGGCTTTAGTTCCCATTTTTAAAATTGAATTTTTCCCCAAAGCAAAAGGGCCTCTAACTAGACAACCTTCCATAATTTCTGAATCTTTGCCAATATATATGGGTCCTTTTGAGGCATTTAAAGATGAGTAAGAAACCGTAGCTCCTTCCTCTATAAAGATATTTTGTTTATGAATTGCATGAACTCCAGAGGGAATTGGTTGTGAAGTTCTACCTTGAGTTAATAAATCAAAATCTGCTTGAATTGCTTTATCATTTAATGAAAAAATGTCTGAAGTATTTTTAATTTGAATGAGGTCCTCTTGAAACTCTAGTTGTTCATAAGAATCAAAATCTACATTTTCTTGTGTATCAGATGTAAAAAAAGCAACAACTTGCTCACCTTGAAAAATCGCTTGGTTTTTTGATAGTTTCTTTACCTGTTTTACCAAATTTTTAGTTGGTAAAAAAGAAGCATTAATTAATATATTTTTATTCAACTCCACCATAGGGTATTTATCTTCCAAATATTCTTCTGTGATCGTTGTAGTGGTAAAGCCTAAAAAAAATTCCCATTTTTCACGAATGGTTAAAATACCAATACGAATTTCTGCTACAGGTCTGGTGAAGGTAAATGGCAGTAGTGAGTTTCTAACATCACTATCGAAGAGTATATAATTCATATTATTTTTAGTAAAAGACTATTTTTCTACAAAACTAACTTTAAAAAAGGGATAAAAAAAACCGATTGCTTTCACAACCGGTTTTATCTTAAATAGAAATTATTATTTTTTAATAAATCTTTGAACTCCAATTTTACTATTGGTAGCTACTCTTATGATATAAATTCCTTTAGAAATGTTTTGAACATCTAAGGTTGAATTATTTGATGAAATTGTTTTGGATGACACTAATCTTCCTGTATAATCAAAAACACTAACCTCTGCTTTATCAGTACCTGTTGGTAATTGAACAGTTAATACATCTGATGCCGGGTTTGGATACATCTCAAAACTTAATAAGTTGTTTTCAGAAATTCCAGCAGTTGAGGTAACTGTAACCGTTCCATTCATATTACCTGCATGAGGATCACAAACATAATCAGTAGATCCTACTTGATTGAAAGTATATGTAAATGTATTACCTGCACCTGTAAAAAAACCACTGTCAAATGATTCTGTTCCTGAAGTAGCTCTTAAATTATGTGTTCCTGCGCCCCAAGTCCATATAATTGTATCGCCCACTTCAATAGTTATTTGTTGATTATCACTACTTCCATCATTTGCCCAACCAAGATTGTGAGTTGTCTGTGCAGAAAGAGCTAATGAGATTATAGTAAAAAATAAGAGTAATATTTTTTTCATAGTTGTACTATTTTGAGAGTTAATTATTCATTTTAGGTAAATATAATTAAAATACTTCAATTAATATTTACCATACTTTGATTGTAAAACTCTCATAAACTAATCTTTAAACATTCACAAATTAAGGTGAATTTTAAAAAAAAAACGCTGAGGCATTGTAACAACTAGTTAAAATCTATCCAACTGTTTTTAAAAGGGCTACAGTTTTACATGTTTTTACAGAAATTTTCACACAATTAAATTACTTGATTTGAGTATCAATTTAGGTTTTATTTAACATCTAATTTTATCCTTAAAGTTACTTTTGCTGTAAACTAAAACAATTTTTAGATGAGAAAGATAATTCTTGCATTTTTGGGGGTAATACTCATAATTGCTTCTGTATATGCCTCAAAAATAATTATTAGCAGCAAAAGTAAAATAAGAAAAGCTCCTCCCAAAGTTATAAAGACTGTTTATGTAGATACTGTCTCAAACAGTACAATACCTATAATTATTCCTGCTAATGGAAACTTAATTGCTAAAAGAAGAGTAGAAATATATTCTGAAGTGCAAGGTGTTTTCAAGCCCGCATCTAAACTTTTTAAACCAGGAGAAAAATACAACAAAAATGAAATTTTCATCACTGTAAACAATACAGAATACTATTCGAGTGTGCAGTCTGCCAAGAGTAATTTATACAACTCTATTGTTGCTATCATGGCTGACCTCCGTTTAGATTTTCCTGATATTTATCCAAAATGGGAGGCCTATATCAAATCCTTTGATCTAGATAATACTACTCCAAAGTTACCAGAAATGAGTTCTGAAAAAGAAAACTATTTTATTACAGGTAGAGGTATTGTTTCCAACTATTATAACGTAAAAAACTTAGAGCAACGACTGTCTAAATACTCAATTAGAGCGCCATTTAAAGGAATACTTACAGAAGCATTAGTTACTGAAGGAACTCTAATTCGCAACAATCAAAAACTAGGTGAATACATAGACCCTTCCCTATATGAAATGGAGGTTTCTCTTGGAAAAAATTATGCAAGTTTGCTGAAAATTGGTGAGAGCGTTCAATTAAATAATATTGAAAATACTGAAAAGTATACCGGTAAAATTTCAAGAATTAACGGTAGTGTTAATACTGCTACCCAAACAATTGCTGTATTCATAGAAATAAAAAATAGTTCTTTGAAGGAAGGAATGTATTTAGAAGCTAAACTAACTGCTAAAAATGAGCCAAATGCTATTGAAGTCAATAGAAGTTTGTTATTAGATGAAAACAAAATTTTTATAGTTAGAGATAATGTATTGGATGTTATAGAGGTAACACCCACCTACTTTTCAGAAACTAAAGTAGTCTTGAAAAATATTCCTGAACAAACCATCATATTATCAAATCCTTTTCCTGGAGCCTATGTTGGTATGTTAGTTAAACCATTACAGCGTCAAAAGGTAAATATCACCAAAACAAAATAAGAGATATGAGAAAGCTTGTTACTTATTTTATTAAGCATAGTGTAGCTGTAAATATTGTAGTCATTACCTTTTTAATCTTTGGTTTTGTAGGTGCTTACAATCTTAAATCATCCTTCTTTCCGCTTGTAGACTCCAAAAATATTAATATAAATATTACCTACCCAGGTGCCTCTCCCCAAGAAATTGAAGAAGGCGTAGTTCTAAAAATAGAAGACAATCTTAAGGGACTTAATGGTGTAGAGCGGGTTACCTCCACTTCAAAAGAAAATAGTGGTAGTATTAATGTTGAGATAGAAAAGGGAAAAGATATAGACTTCATGCTCTTGGAGGTTAAAAATGCTGTAGACAGAGTTCCTTCTTTTCCAGTAGGAATGGAACCATTGGTTGTGGCCAAAAGACAACCTTCAAGACCTACCATTACTTTTTCGGTAAGTGGAGATAAAATTCCGTTAGTAACACTAAAACAAATAGGTAGGCAAATTGAAAATGATTTAAGAGCAATAGACGGTATTTCACAAATAGAAACTACAGGTTACCCTGAAGAAGAAATAGAAATAGCAATAAACGAAACAAGCTTACTAGCCTATAATCTATCTTTTGCTGAAGTTTCACAAGCCATAAATGAATCTAGCTTAATTACTACAGGAGGTACTATAAAAACAGAATCCGAAGAATATTTAATACGTGCTAATTCTAGGTCTTATTTTGCAAAGGAATTATCTAACCTCGTTGTAAAGTCTGATCCTTCAGGAAGGATTATCAAACTTAAAGATATTTCGGTTGTAAAAGATCAATTTTCAGAAACTCCTAACGCAACTTATTTTAATGGAAATCTATCTATAAATATTACCATTACTAGTACCAATACAGAAGATTTAATTTCATCAGCAAATAAGGTAAATGAATACATAGTAGACTTTAATCAAAAATATGATAATGTAGAATTAAATGTAGTAAGTGACTTATCTACAACCTTAGTTCAGAGAACAGAACTTTTAACCGAAAATGCCATTATTGGAATGGTATTGGTTTTAATGTTTTTATCATTGTTTTTAAACACGCGTTTGGCTTTTTGGGTTGCATTTGGTTTACCAATTTCATTTTTAGGGATGTTTATGTTTGCTGGCTACTTTAATGTAACCATTAATGTTTTATCTCTTTTCGGAATGATTATAGTTATTGGAATTCTGGTTGATGATGGAATTGTTATTGCGGAAAATATTTACCAGCATTATGAAAAAGGTAAAACACCAGAGCAAGCTGCCGTAGATGGTGTTATGGAAGTACTTCCTGCTATTTTATCTGCCATTTTAACCACCATCATAGCATTTGCCATTTTCTTGTTTTTAGATGGATCTATTGGAGACTTTTTTGGAGAAGTATCAGTAGTTGTTATTTTAACTTTGGTTGTTTCCTTGGTTGAAGCACTCATTATACTACCTGCCCATCTAGCGCATTCCAAAGCGCTTCGCAAACAAAAAAATATTCAAAAAAATGGTTTGGCAGGGTTATTTCAACGTATTTTCTCAAAACTAAGACTTATTAACACTTACGGAGATAAAATAATGAAATGGCTTCGAGATAAATTATACAGCCCAAGTCTTCGATTTACGCTCCAAAACAAATTTCTAATCTTTTCGCTGTTTATTGTATTTTTAATATTAACAGGTGGTAGTTTTGGTGGTGGAATCATTCGAGGTGCGTTTTTTCCTCAAATAGCTAGTGATCGAATAAGTATCTCGTTAAACATGCCAAACGGCACTAATGAAAAAGTAACTGATAGTATCATCTCATATATTGAAAAAAAGGCTATAGAAGCTACCAATGAAATTAACAATGAATATTTAGGGGAAAATCCAGAAAATCATTTGGTAAAAAATTTTATTAAAAAAATTGGACCTGGATCTTCTGCTGCATCTTTAACAATAAATTTATTACCAGGTGAAGAACGCCCTAATGAAATAACGTCTTCACTGGTAACAAATAGAATTGAAGAACGTGTAGGTGCTATTTTTGGGATAGAGAGTTTAGTATTTGGAAGTGGTGGTAATTTTGGAGGTAGACCTGTTTCTGTATCATTCTTAGGAAACAATATCACTGAACTTAAAGCAGTAAAATCTGAATTAAAAAAACGTCTACAAGACAATACCGCTTTAAAAGATGTTACCGATAATGACCCCTCAGGAATTAAGGAAATACAATTAAAACTTAATGAAAAAGCCTATGCTTTGGGCTTAAATTTAAGAACGGTCATGAGTCAAGTTCGAGCTGGATTTTTTGGAGCTCAAGCTCAACGGTTTCAGCGAGGACAAGATGAAATTCGAGTATGGATTAGATATGACAGAGAAAGAAGATCATCCATCAAAAATTTAGATGACATGCGTATCCTAGTTCCAAATGGAAATCGTGTTCCTCTTAAAGAAATAGCTAGCTACGAGATTAAGCGTGGAGATGTTGCTATCAATCATTTAGAAAGCAGAAGAGAAATTCAAGTTTCAGCAGACATTAAAGATCCAAAGAAAACAAGTTCAACAGATATCATGGATGAAATAAAAAATGATATTATGCCAGAAATCCTAGCAAAGTATCCTACTGTAACTCCATCTTATGAAGGGCAAAACAGAGAACAATCTAAACTTACAGATTCATTAACCCCAATTGGGCTATCTGCTCTTTTGTTAATTTATATTGTAATCGCATTCACATTTAGAAGCTACAGCCAACCTTTATTGTTATTGTTTTTAATTCCTTTCAGTTTACCTGCTGTAGCCTGGGGGCACTGGATTCATGATTATCCAGTAAATATTTTATCGATGCTTGGGATCATTGCTTTAATTGGTATTATGGTAAATGATGGTTTAGTATTAATTGGAAAATTTAATAATAACCTGAGAGAAGGATTGTCTTTTGATGATGCTCTGTACGAGGCAGGTCGTGCTAGGTTTAGAGCTATTTTTCTAACTTCAATAACCACTGTAGCTGGTTTAGCACCTTTAATTTTTGAAGAAAGTAGACAAGCACAATTTCTAATTCCTATGGCTATATCTATTGCATACGGTATTGGTTTTGCTACAGTACTAACCCTTGTTGTTTTACCAATATTCCTTTCTTTTAGTAATAATGTAAAAACAACTTTAAAATGGCTTCAAACGGGTAATAAAATTAGTAAAGAAGAGGTAGAACGTGTCACTAGAGAATAAATTAATCAAATGAAAATTAGAAAAATAATCATAGTTTTTTTATCGTTTTATGTTAGCGCTGTTACTGCTCAAAAAATAGTAACAGTATCTGAGGCTATTGAATTAGCCTTAGAAAATAATTATGGAATCAAAATTATTTCAAACACTAAAAAAATTGCAAAAAATAATGCTAGTCTTTTAAATTCTGGTTACTTACCAACAGTTACAAGCACTTCAGGTGCTACATTTAACAAAGACAATATTGAAGCAGAATTTGCAAATGGAGAAACTACCCAATTAAATGGTGCTAAAAGTTCTCGATACAACGCTTCCATAAATTTAAATTACACACTATTTGACGGATTGGGAAGATATTATAATTATAAGAGGTTAAAAGAGACTTATAAATTATCTGAATTACAGGCAAGAGAGACTATTGAAAATACAATCGCTCAATTATATGCAGTTTATTACAATGTAGCACAAGTATCAGAAAGTGTAAATGTTCTAGAAAGAACGCTTACCATTTCAAAAGATAGAATTAAAAGAGCCAACTATCAATTTGAATATGGACAAGGAACGATGTTAGATGTATTGAATGCACAGGTAGATGTGAATAATGACAGTATTAACCTTATTAATGCAAAACAACAATTGGTAAATACAAAACGTGATTTAAATGTAGTTTTAGGAAATGTAATTAGCACAGAATTTAATGTAGAAACCTCTATTGATTTTAAATTAGATGTAGATCAAAATGACCTAATTAATAAAATGAAATCAAATAATGTATCACTGTTACAGCTAGATAAAAATTTGATGATTAATAAGTTTATTATAAAAGCTAACAAATCTGGATACTTGCCAAGCATAGGATTAACAGGAGCTTATGGATGGAATAAAGGAAATAATAATGCGGCTTCTTTTGTAGCCGTATCAACCAATACTGGTCTTTCTGGCGGTCTTAATTTAAGCTGGAATTTATTTGATGGTGGTGCTACAGCTACTCGAGTTACTAATGCTAAAATAGATTTAGAAAATAAGGCATTAGAGAAAGAAGCTATGATTATAGATATTGAACGTAATTTCAATAATGCCTGGGATGATTATCAAAATAAATTAGCCATTTTCCAAGTTCAAGAAAACAATATTCTTACCTCCAAGAATAATTTTAGTAGAACACAGGAAAATTACAAACTTGGTCAAGCCACATCTATTGAATTTAGACAAGCTCAATTAAATTTTATCAATTCAGAATTGAATAGGAATCAAGCAAAATATGCTGCAAAAATAGCAGAGTTATTGATGTTGCAAATAAGTGGAGAATTATTAAATATTCAATTTTGATATACTTCTAAAAAACTTAAATCAATAAAAAAAAGCAACCCTAAGGTTGCTTTTTTTTATTGGTGATGTAATCATACTTATTTACTTAAATACATCTTACGTTTTGAGTATAGATCGTAAAATTTATCATCTTTTAAACTATCTATAAACAAAATACTTTCTCCTGTACTTTTCATTTCTGGCCCTAAAGTTTTATCTACATTTGGAAACTTATTAAATGAAAATACGGGTTGTTTTATTGCGTATCCATCTAATTGTGGGTTGAAGTTAAAATCCGTTACCTTCTTCTCTCCTAACATTACCTTGGTCGCATAATTCACATAAGGTTCTTTGTATGCCTTAGCAATAAAAGGAACTGTTCTTGAAGCTCTAGGGTTGGCCTCAATAATATAAACAATATCATTTTTTATAGCGAATTGGATATTAATTAACCCAACAGTATTTAATTTCGTAGCTATGGTGTTCGTATGATCAATGATTTGCTGCATTACAAGATCACCAAGGTTGAACGCTGGAAGTGTTGCATTAGAATCTCCAGAATGAACACCACAGGGTTCGATATGCTCCATAATACCAATTATATATACATTTCCATCAGCGTCGCAAATGGCATCGGCCTCTGCTTCTATCGCACCATCTAAATAATGATCCAACAATAGTTTGTTGTTTGGAATTTTGCGTAATAAGTCTACAACATGTTCTACTAAATCTTCTTTATTAATTACAATTTTCATTCCTTGCCCTCCAAGAACGTAGGAAGGTCTTACTAAAATTGGAAAATCTAATTCATCTGCCAAAGCCAATGCTTGATCTGCAGATTCTGCTACACCAAATTCTGGAAAAGGAATATTATTTTCTTTTAATAATGTAGAAAAACTACCTCTATCTTCAGCTAAATCTAAAGATTCAAAACTTGTTCCAATTATTTTTATTCCATATTTTGTTAACTTTTCAGCTAGTTTAAGAGCTGTTTGACCTCCTAATTGAACTATGACTCCTTCTGGCTTTTCGTGTCTAATAATATCATAAATATGTTCCCAAAAAACAGGTTCAAAATACAATTTATCAGCTGTGTCAAAATCTGTAGAAACAGTTTCAGGATTGCAGTTTATCATGATGGTTTCATAGCCACATTCTGCTGCTGCTAAAACTCCGTGAACACAACAGTAATCAAACTCTATTCCTTGCCCAATCCTATTAGGTCCAGATCCTAAAACAACAATTTTCTTTTTATCAGTAACTACACTTTCATTGTGAACATATACCTCTCCAGAAGCTGTTTCAACAGCATTCTCAAAAGTAGAATAATAATACGGTGTTTTGGCTGTAAATTCTGCAGCACAAGTATCAACTAATTTATAAACTCTTTGAATATTAAGTTGGTCTCTTTTTTTATAGACCTGACTTTCTAGACAACCTAACATATGAGCTATCTGGCGATCTCCATATCCTTTTTGCTTAGCTTCCAATAACAGCTCTTTATCTAGAGTATCTATGGTATAGGTAGCTATTTCTTTTTCAAGTTGAAATAACTCTTCGTACTGTTTTAGATACCACATATCAATTTTTGTAATATCATATATTTGACTCAAAGGAATCCCTAACGCTATGGCATCATAAATTACAAAAACACGATCCCATGAAGCATTAGTTAACTTATCTATAATTTGGTTATAATCTTTATACCCTTTCCCATCAGCACCTAATCCATTTCTTTTAATTTCAAGAGATTGAGTAGCTTTATGAAGAGCTTCCTGAAAAGATCTACCAATACCCATAACCTCACCAACAGCTTTCATTTGAAGCCCTAAAGTTCTATCTGATCCTTCAAACTTATCAAAATTCCAACGCGGTATTTTAACAATAACATAATCTAATGTTGGTTCAAATAATGCTGAAGTAGACTTGGTGATTTGATTGTCTAATTCATCCAAAGTATACCCAATGGCAAGTTTAGTTGCTATTTTGGCTATAGGATATCCTGTAGCTTTACTAGCTAAAGCAGAAGACCGAGAAACACGTGGATTAATTTCAATTGCGATAATCTCCTCTTTTTCATCTGGAGATACCGCAAACTGAACATTACAACCTCCTTCAAAATCTCCTATACTACGCATCATTTTAATAGACATATCACGCATTTTCTGATACGTTTTATCAGAAAGAGTCATTGCAGGTGCTACTGTAATGGAATCTCCAGTATGAATTCCCATAGGATCCATATTTTCAATTGAACAAATGATAACAACATTATCATTTTTATCTCTCAGTAATTCTAATTCATATTCTTTCCATCCCATCATCGCTTTATCAATCATCACTTCATGAATTGGTGAAATTTCAAGACCTCTTCGTAATAATTTATCAAAATCTTCCTCTTCATAAACAATAGCGGCTCCGGCACCTCCAAGAGTATACGAGGCTCTAATACATAAAGGGAAACCAAATTCTTGAGCAATTTCCTTACCTTTAAGAAAAGATGTAGCTGTAGCTTGTGGAGCCATACCAACTCCAATTTTTAGCATTAATTCTCTGAATTTCTCTCGATCTTCTGTAATATTAATAGCATCGATATCTACGCCAATTAATTTTACACCATGATCCTCCCATATACCTTTCTCATCAGCTTCAATACACAGATTTAGTGCTGTTTGCCCACCCATTGTTGGCAACACAGCATCGATTTGAGGGTGTTCTTTAAGTATTTTTAGAATAGACTTGGTAGTCAATGGCAACAAATATACATGATCAGCCATTGAAGGATCTGTCATAATAGTTGCCGGATTAGAATTAATTAATATCGTTTCAATTCCATCTTCTCTTAAAGATCTAAGAGACTGTGATCCAGAATAATCAAACTCGCAAGCCTGACCAATAACTATTGGACCTGAACCGATAATTAAAATAGATTTTAAATCTGCTTTTTTTGGCATGAATATTTATTTGTGTTTTATGTTTGTAAAAATACTTCGCTAGATGATATAAAAAAAGGTGTTACTTATAAAAGCAACACCTATATTATTAACATATTGTTAATCATTATTTTTTTGGTCTGGATTCAGATGAAACAGATAACTTTTTTCTCCCTTTGGCTCTTCTTCGAGCTAATACTTTTCTACCATTAGCAGAAGCCATTCTTTCCATGAAACCATGTTTGTTTCTTCTCTTTCTCTTTGATGGCTGAAACGTTCTTTTCGGCATTGTCTATATTTTTAAAAAGTATTATTATTTATTGTTTAATTATTAACGATTTTCGCCTCGCTAAAAGCGTGCGCAAATATACAACTGTTTTTATTTTTGACAAATACTAAGTCTAAAAAAATTAAAAATATTTTTAATCTTTACAATTATGGCATTTTGTTACTTAATTTTTAGTGTTTTTGTTTGTGAGAAAATCAAGAGTTAGTACTTTTGCTCAAACCTAAGAAAAACATGAGCAATACCAAATACGTTTTCGTAACAGGAGGCGTAACATCTTCACTTGGAAAAGGAATCATAGCTGCATCTTTAGCAAAACTCTTACAAGTACGAGGATTTTCAGTAACCATACAAAAACTAGATCCCTACATCAATATAGATCCTGGGACTTTAAATCCATATGAACATGGTGAATGCTATGTTACTGATGATGGAGCTGAAACTGATTTAGACTTAGGTCATTATGAACGTTTTTTAAATATTCCTACTTCACAAGCTAATAACGTAACCACAGGAAGAATTTACCAATCTGTTATTGAGAAAGAAAGAAAAGGTGAATTTTTAGGTAAAACGGTTCAGGTAATTCCTCACATCACAGATGAAATTAAACATCGCGTAAAAATCTTAGGCAACACTGGAGATTTTGATATTGTTATTACAGAGATAGGGGGAACAGTTGGAGATATTGAATCATTACCATATGTAGAATCTGTTCGCCAATTATTATGGGAACTTGGAAAAGAAAATGCAATTGTTATTCATTTAACGTTGATTCCTTATCTAGCTGCAGCTGGTGAGCTTAAAACTAAACCAACACAGCACTCTGTTAAAACATTAATGCAGAGTGGAATAAACCCTGATGTATTGGTTTGTAGAACAGAACATGAAATTTCTGAAGACATAAAAAGAAAACTTGCATTATTTTGTAATGTAAAGACAGAGGATGTAATTCAATCTATAGACGCATCTACAATATACGATGTCCCTAATTTAATGTTTGAAGAAGGACTAGATACTGTAGTCTTAAATAAACTACAACTTTGTTCTGAAAAACAACCACAATTAACGGCTTGGAATAATTTCTTAGATAAATATAAAAATCCAAAATCTAGTGTAGAAATAGGTTTAATAGGTAAATATGTAGAATTACAGGATTCTTACAAATCAATCTCAGAAGCACTAAATCATGCAAGTGCTTCAAACGAAACTAAAGTAAACGTTCGATGGATACATTCTGAAGATCTTACATCGGGTAATATTGCTGAACACCTTAAAGGCTTGAATGGTATTTTAGTAGCTCCTGGTTTTGGTGATCGAGGTATTGAAGGAAAAATTAAAGCAGTACAGTATGCAAGAGAAAATAATATTCCTTTTTTTGGAATTTGTTTGGGAATGCAAATGGCTGTTGTAGAGTTCTCCAGAAATATTCTTGGCTATAAAGATGCTAGTTCAACTGAAATGAATGAAAACTGTGCCCACCCAGTGATTAACTTAATGGAAGATCAAAAAGATGTCACAAAAAAAGGAGGCACTATGCGTTTAGGAGCTTGGGATTGCGAAATTTCCAAAGAATCTAATGTATTTAAAGCCTACAATAAAACAATGATCAGTGAACGTCACAGACATCGTTATGAGTTTAATAATGAATATTTAGAGCAATTTAGAGCCAACGGTATGAAAACAACTGGAGTAAATCCGAAAACTAAACTGGTTGAAATCGTTGAAATTCCTAATCATCCATGGTTTGTTGGTGTACAATACCACCCAGAATATAAAAGTACAGTATTAAATCCGCATCCATTATTTGTTGATTTTGTAAAAGCTACTTTACAACATTCTAAATAACGGAATACTGTTTGCACTATGTATAATAATTAATTATAATATTGATATTCCTGTAATAAGGAGGCATTTTACTACATTTGTCATCGCTTTTTAAAATATATAGAAAGCAAAAATGACAACTTGACATTTTTAAAATATGGAAGAAAAAAAATTTGATGTTAATTCATTTATCGGAATGATTCTTATCGGTGGAATTCTACTTTGGTGGATGAATTCTACACAACCAGAGATTACTCCAAATACAGAAACAACGACTGAACAAATAATAAATTCTGAGGCTACAGCATCTCAAAATAATGCAACTAGTTTGCCACCTGTTGTAAATGACTCTCTTAAACAAGTTGAAATTCAAAATCAATTAGGTGCTTTTGCTTATAGTATAGTGAATAGTTCCGAAGGAACTACCACCTTAGAAAATGAGGTATTACTTCTTAAAATCAACAATAAAGGAGGACAAATAACTGAAGCACTTATTAAAGGGTTTCAAACCTATGACTCATTGCCTTTACACATGATTAAAGACAATAATGCGAGTTTTAATATAAATTTTGGAACCACAGACAATAGAATATTAAACACTAAAGATTTATTTTTTGAGCCAACATTTTCAAATAATGGTACATCTCAGGTGCTCTCAATGAAATTGAAGGTCTCAGACAATCAGTTTTTAGAATATAGATATGAAATGACCGATGATTATATGGTAAACTTTGCTGTAAGATCACAAGGTTTAAGTACTGTAATAAATTCATCTAATACTATTAATTTAGACTGGTCTCTCAAAGGATATCGTCATGAGAAAAGCCTACGAACTGAAAATACAATGTATTCTTATTATTACTACAAGACAGATAATGAAGTTGAGTACTTGGGCTTAGAAGATAACGAGGTTGTAAACAATATGGACTGGGTTTCCTATAAGCAACATTTTTTCTCCTCTATATTGCTGTCTGATAAAGCTTTCAATAACGCTGCTATTGCCTCTGTAGATTTAGTTAAAGACGAAACAATAGATACCGTATTTACAAAAAAATATACTTTAAAAACTCCTTTAGAGCTATCTAATGGAGAACTAAATTATAATATGAAGTGGTATTATGGTCCATCGGACTATACTAAATTATCACAATATGAAGGAACCGATTTAAATGAAACAGCCGATTTAGGTTGGGGTATTTTTGGAACAATTAATAGATGGATATTTATACCCATATTTGGAATGCTAGAAGGTTTTATGGGTAATTATGGTTTAATCATAATTTTAATGACGATTGTTGTCAGAATCATTATGTCTCCACTTGTATACAAATCGTATGTTTCAAGTGCAAAAATGAAAGTAATTCGCCCAGAATTAAATGCATTAAATGAAAAATATCCTGGTAAAGAAAATGCAATGAAGCGCCAACAAGAAACCATGGCAGTTCAAAGAAAAGCAGGAGTAAGTATGTTGTCTGGTTGTATTCCTGCTCTACTACAAATGCCTGTATTCTTTGCATTATTTAAATTCTTCCCAACAAATTTATCTCTTAGACAGAAAGGGTTTCTATGGGCTAATGATTTATCTTCCTATGATAGTGTATTCACATTACCTTTTGATATTCCTTGGTACGGAAACCATGTAAGTTTATTTACAATTTTAGCTTCTACAGCTATATTCTTTTATATGAAAATGAATCAAAGTCAACAAGCGAATATGCAAGCACCTGCTCAAGAGGGAATGCCTGATATGGGGAAAATGATGAAATATATGATCTACTTCTCACCTATTATGATGCTGTTTTTCTTTAATAGTTATGCTAGTGGTTTGAGTTTATATTACTTTGTTTCCAACTTGTTAACCATTACCATTATGTTAGTGATTAAAAACTTTGTAATTGATGAAGCTAAAATTCATGCTCAAATAGAAGAAAACAAGAAAAAGCCAGAAAAGGAAAAGAGTAAGTTTAGACAACGATTAGACAGTGCAATGAAACAAGCTCAAGAACAACAAGCAAAAAGAAAATAAACAGATTCCTACTACAAACAAAGAACCCGAAATTATATTTCGGGTTCTTTGTTTTTATTATAAGGCGTATAGATTTATAAGTTTCTAACTGTATTATATGTTTGGTCTAAAACTATGAAGACTTTAGCTTTCCATAATACAATATATATCCATAACAAAATAGAGTTAAAATAAAGGCAGTTTTGAATCCAAAATTATCAATCAGACCTCCAAATACAAAAGGAATAATAGCACCACCTACTATAGCCATACACAATATACCTGATGCTTGGGCTTTTAAATCTCCTAAACCTTCTAAGGTTAAGGTAAAAATTGTTGGAAACATAATAGAATTAAATAATCCAACAGCCAAAATAGACCACATAGATAGTAATCCTTGTGTAGTAATTGAAACAGCTATCATTACTATAGCTAACAACGCAAAAAGACTTAACACTCTACCTGCTGGTAATATTCTTGTTAAGTAAGCACCTACAAAACGCCCAATCATAGCACCTCCCCAATAGAAAATAATAAAAATCCCTAGTAAAGATTTAGGATCTGAGTTAGAAAAAGTTTTATTGAACGTACTAGCAATACTATTAGCGATTCTCATCATCGTTTCATTCTCAGCTACAACAACTGCTAAATTCATATCATTAAAATAGTTTACTAAAAAACTTCCAATAGCAACCTCTGCTCCTACGTATAAAAAAATACCAAGAGCTCCCATCAACATCAACTTATTTTTTAATAAGGATAAATACCCTCCTTTAGGACTCTCCTGCATTACTTTTGGCAATTTTATAAATGCAAAAACAACTGCCAGTACTCCAATAAATGAGGCTATGAGTAGAAATGGTGTTTGAACTGTTGCTGCTTCTGCTGCATAATAATCTACTTTCTCTATAGCAGATAATGCATTAATTTCTTCAGAGCTCTTCACAGAATCACTCAATAAAAACAAGGCACCTACTACAG
>OLHI01000040.1_pt1 | contig 42044 bp, 67 predicted proteins | sample 1609501 | NCBI WGS metagenome assembly OLHI01 (sample SAMN05416862, study PRJEB24817) | seawater metagenome | isolation source: Sea water | place: Canada:Atlantic | collected 2013-11 | reverse complement strand
TGTTTGAAATACCAGGGGTGGTAGGCCCCTTGAACACCAGCGAGCAGTTCTGGACTTTGCAACTCTCTGGGGATGCCACCCTAAGCGAGGTGGCGCCACTACTGGCGGCGGTGGTGAAGCAGCACCCCGCGTTGCCCCAGTTGTGGGAGCAAAGCAGTAAAAACCATTGCTTCTACGGGCGCGACCCGGTTGGCGATGAAAAGCCTGGGGTTTACACCTCTTGAGACACATATTGGAGCCCTATGTGTTGCTGCTTCTAACTGCAGTGGTTTGCTGTGCAGGGATGGGAGGACTGCCATGGCAGTAGCCCCAGAACTAAGGGCGTTGGCCAAGCGTCGTCGCAAGGTAGACAGAAGTCTACTGTGGACCCGGAAGGTTAACGCCGCAAGCCTTGCTGCAGGTCAAGGGATGGCCGAGTGCTACCTGCGGGACTGCCGTGAGGTGCTGGCCATCTACGAGCGCCAAGCGGTGCTGCTGGGGTTGGAGTGAAGGTCTACGGCATGAGGTTGACCAAGTGCAGGCCGAAGCGCTCAGGGAGTGACCACGGCGGCCCAGGCCTTACCGAGGAGGGGGAACTGGCTTGCCGTAGAACCCTCAAGAAGCGAGCCCGTCAGAAGGGCAAGACCCTCACCCGCGAAGAGTTCCGGGCCGCCTTGAACGAAGACGTGAAGGGGCCGCCCTACACCACTCCGACGCTGGAAGAGCTTTCTGGCAGTGAACTTTACCTTCGGGATCTCAAGTGACCCAGACGAGCATCAAGTCCTTGTTGTTGACGCTTTGGGTGGATGCGCAGTGCGCAGGCTGTGGAGTCACTGGAGATTGCACCACATGGGCGCTTAGAAGTGGGCGTGTGCACCACGTCATCTGCTCACACTGCGAAGAAGAGGGTGGGTACCTGCCTTGTCCTGCCTGTGACTACTTCAGTTCGTGGGCAGACCCTATCCATCACCCGAACTGCCCGGGAAGTTGGAAGGAGGAGGCATGGGAGAGGCCGCCCTATGACCCAAGAGTAAGGGCAGGCTCTAAGCCGTAGTGGGTGGCGTCTCAGCTGGCGGCGTAAAGAACCCGGCAGCCCGTAGCCCGGTCGCATCCTCCAACTCGGCTGCGTACTCGGCGGCGTCTACGTCGTTCGGGACGAGCCCCACCTGCTGCAGTCCAGCCACCATGTCCGCGCGCTTGATGATCTTGAGCGTATCGGCAGCGGCGTACGTCTCCAGTAGAGCGGCAATGTCAGGCGGCAGCACCGGAGGGGCATCCACGACCAGCCAGTTGTCAGCCGGGTCGTAGGTGGCACCAGTCGCATAGGCCACGCCGATCTCCACCAAGCGGGCGAGCTCGGAGAACACCGTGCCACGCACCTCAGAGACCTGCCCCTCGAACTGAGCAGCCCGCACCTTGAGCGCTTCACCGCTGGCACCTGCACCTGCACCGTGGAAGATGAACTCCGGGCGGGTGTCTTGGATGGCGGTGCGCTTGTTCTGCTTCTCCTCGCGGATCTCCCGTAGCCCGGTCATCGTGGGCTCCAAGTACTCCATAGAGGCATCAACAGGCAGCCCGGAAGCGAGGCGGCCGAACTTGAAGACGTTGGGGTCGGTGACCTTCGCGCCCTTGATGACTGGGTAGGGGTTGGCGTAGCGCTTGCTTACCGCGTCCATCTGAGCGGACATGGAGTCGATGCGAGCCACAGCCGCGTCCATGCCGTGCGAGCTGGGCACCCCGTGCGTGGGGTCGGCGGGCATTGGCTGCCACAGCATGACCGAGGCAGGGATGACGCCCTTGCCTTGCCCGTCTTTGATGCCGTGCTCTCCGCTCTTCTCCAGGTCGTGGTCTCCATCGATCCACACGTCGATGCGTTCAGCGGTGACGACCCGCTTGTATTGGCGCATCACGCCGGGCTGCACCTCGCCGCGGGCGTCTGTCTCCTGCTCCAGGTACGGGGCGACCACTTCCAGGGAGAGCAAGATGCTCGAGGTCTCCGCGTCGTAGGTCCAAGTACACATGGACGGGTCGTAGGCAACCAGGCGCACCACGTCATCGGCAAAGCGCACCGCTTCCATGGGGAGTTCGCCCTGGCTGCTGATCATGTCAGCCCACACCTTGCTCTGCTTCTTCGGCTTGGTGTCCATCCACACCTTCTCAGCCGCGTCCATGCGTGGGTCGTCCTCATCCGCTGCTTGGATGCTGGGCTCCCCTCGGAAAAGGGCTGATGCGTTCACCCGCTGGACAAAGCGAATGGAGTCATCCTCACGGAGCGCGATGCTCTGCGGGCTGTACTCGGCTGTTGAGTCGTCGATGGCGCGGAAGATCTGGAAGCTGATGTGCTCCCCAATCGTGTACGGCTCCCCATAGGCCACACGGCGCCGACGCTCGTACTCGCTGGCCCACTCCTCGGGCGTCTCTGGAGGGGTCAACCCGGAGTTACCGCGCTCATTCCGGCCGGTGATGGAGGCGCGTGGGGCGGCGGGGTTGAACCAGCGATCGAACATAGGTGACTCCGTACTTGGGACAGTCTACCCGTCTGCGCCGTCATTGTCCCATTTATGGGGCTATCACGCCTCCAGCGTCGGTATCTCCCCACCTCGGACAAGCCAGATGGCCCGCTCGGTCGCGTCCGGCCCGTCGTCGTGCGTGCCACGGGGGATGTCCCTCCACTGCTCCATGTACTCCCGGCTGAGGTCGGTGCTGAACTGGATCCAGCCATTGGCAATCTCCGGCTGCAAGGCAACCATGCGGTCGTTCTTGTTGCCTGAGCTGTGGTAGCCGACGGGGTAGAACCGGTACCGCTTGTTTGCCGCCTTCCGCTCCAACTTGTCCCGGTCGAAGTCCTTTCCGTAGAGCGCCTGAAAGCCGTTGTTCTCGTAGCCGAACGCACACCCGTGGTACCGGTCAAAGAGGGCCCACATGCGTTTACGGGCGGCGTCGGCGGTGTCTCGCTGCATGTCTCCCTGGATGACGTAGACGTAGCCAGCCGAGTCCTGGACCACGAGAGCGATGGCAGCAAAGTCGTTCTTCTCAATCTGTTCACTGGCGCGAGGGTCAAGCCATGCCGCCAATGTGCAGTCCAGTAGCTTGACCTTCCGTCCCGCTGCGTTGGTGATGAACTGACCGTCGAAGGTGCAGCGCTTGAACGTGTCCGGGTCGTAGACCTGGCGGGTGGGGTCGACGGGGTTGTTCTGCTTCTCCGAGTTGAAGGCGGCAGCACCCTCCCACCACTGAACCATGAGCTCCCACAGCGGTTCCCACTCTTCCCACAGCACCCGCGCACCCGCGTCCATGCTCGAGCGGTTGGCAGCGTAGAAGGCTTGGGCGGTCTCCAGCCGGTCCGGGTCGTCCAGGTCAGCCCACAGCCCTCGGGTGACTTCCCAGAGGTCCATCCGGTCAGGCCAGGAGATGATGCTTTGGAACTTGTGCGTGACCCAGCTCGCGCTCTTGAGCAGACGGGCCAACATCGAGTCAGCATGTAGGACAGTGCCGACGACCTGGTAGAGCGTGCCGGGACCGCCTGACTTTAGGATGTCCTTCGTCAGGAAGTTCCAGGTCTTCTCACGCTGGGTTGGAGAGCGTACCCGGTCCGGGTGCTCGGCGTCATCAAGCAGCACCTTGGTGGGTCGGATGCCGTTGTACTTCGTGCCTCGGATGGTGCCGCCGAAGCTGAACGCCTTGAGCCGTGTCCCCATGGACTGCTGGCCCGGTACCCGTACGATGAAGTCCGTTTGCGTGCCCTCCACCTCGAAGGGGCCGTAGACATCGTGAAAGTCCTGACAGGTCTCCGGACTGGTGAGCGTGCGGTGCAGGTCTTTGACCAGGTCCTCGGCGAGGTCGTAGGTCGTGGAGATCACGGCGATGTACGCCTCGAGCCCATAGACCACATCTTGCAGCAGCTCGGCATAGCTCCGCAGCGTGCTCTTGGCGCCACCACGCGGGGCAGCGTCCGCCTCCTGCCGCTTGCTCTTGCGCTCCGTCCAGCACACTTTGGGCCGGCTCAGGAAATCCCGGTGCATCAGGTTGAAGGGAGCCGGGAAGCGGTCAGGGAAGAACGCAGCGCAGAACAGCGCCCGGTCAGTCCGGCACCGCATCCACATAGCGGCGTCCACCTCCTGTGCAGACCACGACGACACCGCCTCCAGGAAGGCCCCGGTAGGCAGGTCGAGCAAGGCTTGCGCAGATGGTGGGAGTGCGGTCACCCGTTGCCCCTTGTCCGATTAGCAGCCTCCGCAAATCGCGCAGCCTTCTCCTTCCCACTCTCCGGCTTGCTCCCCTCCGCAGTCGCCAGCAACGGCTTCAACAGCGTGAACGCCCGACCCATGTTGATAAAGGCCTGCGTCTTCTGCACGATGTTGAGCTCGTCGTCCGTCCACGAAGCCTCGTCCTGCATGATGGCATCCATCCGGCGCTCCAACACGCTCAGCATCCCCTCCACCTGCTTGGTAGCCCCTGACTCCGCTGCAAGTGCACGCGCTTTGACCTGAACGGTGCGGCTCTGTGCATCTTGTGTGCGGTCTCTCGCATCCCACCACCGCATAAGCGTCTTGCGACTTGGCACATGCTCATGCCCATCAGCGCGCATACTCTGGACAACTGACGACCAGTTGGGGCGCCATTCGCCGTCATCGCCCTTGGACGCAGTGACCCACATTCGGGACAATGCCTCCGCGATCTCCGTAGCATTGTAGTGCTTCATGGGACAATCCTACCCCGCTACGACGTTGGGGTGCAGGCTTTCACACTGTTCCAGGTGCGGCTCCACATACCTGGCAAGGTCCCTCTTCACCGCCAGCAGGGCGTGATCCATGTTCCTCGGGCTCCCTGAGCATGTGGTGATGACCTTCTGACAGCCCACGCACACCAGCCGCAAGTGCCCGCGCCTCTCTCCGATGCGAACCCCCTCCGGCACGGTCCTCTTTAGCGTGCGTTTCCACCTCTTCACGGCGCGGCCTCCAGCGAGTCGGCTGGTATTGCGTCCAGCGTTCGAAGCATGGTGCGCAGAACTTCGCGCTTGCCAACGCCATCGGCAGCGCCGAGTAGCCCAACCATACGGTAAGCGTCAAGAGTAGGTATTAGCACCCCTGGATTCTGTCGAAGCCAGCGAAGTATCAGGGTAAACAAAGCTATCTCACCGCAAACACTGGGGTCAGAATACCGCGCACACGCGGCGTATCCCGAAAGCCACGCGTCAAGCCCGGCCTCGGTTGGTAGGTCGTCCATGTCCTCTCCCTTGCTGTTCATGCTTCCGCCGTCGCACGGTAGGCCGCGTGCAGCCGCGTCTCCGCTTCCACCTCAGCCTTCCGTGCAGCCGCGTGCTCTCCCTTGTAGACCTCCACCCGCATTGGTGGCTTGCCAGTGTCGTCAGTGCAGTGCAGCGTCCACGGTCCAATCACGGATGACTGCTCCGCGAACACGTTCAACGCCACGCCCAACGCCTCCTCGGGGTGCGCCTTGGCCCACGCTTCCACGTCGGCGCGGGTCATCCCTCACCGCCCACACGCTGCATCTGAGCATCCGTCAACAGCGGAACCGGGCGGCAGTCGTCACACAACCACTTCCGCTCTTTCGCCTCCGCCAAGGTCATCGTCATCCAAGCACCACAGAAATCGCAGTTATGCTTTCGCGTCAACTGGTGCGCCTGGCAGCGGTGGTCGTTCTTATCCAGGTCCCACCCGTCCACACCGTACACCTCCTCGATGTGGGCGCCGTTGGTCTCCCACCCGGTAGGCGTGGCGGTGGCCTTGCACCCGTCGTGGTCGCAGGTCACCTCCATGCCCTCAGCCCTATGTACCCACTCCGCGTGGTAGTCCGACCACCTGAGCGCGCCTGTTGTACGGATCATGACTGCTCCTTGAACGGCTTCAGGTTGATCCCCAGCTCGCACCCCTTGGGTATGCCGTCCTCGTCGTTGGCGTCTCGAACCACGTTAGCCGCGTGCAGCAACGCAGGCCGAACCGACCGCCGGAACACGTCGCCATTCTCGGGGTCATGCGCCGCCCACGTCAGACCACCCGAGTAAGGCCGACCCTGCGGGCTCATGTACACCTCCACGGTGACGCTCCCGAGGTGCGTGCTCTTGCGCTTGACCCGCTCCGAGTCGAGGCTAACCACGTCGATCATGACTGCTCCCCGTTGCCACGTCGCTCCACCACTTCCAAGCCCGCAGCCCACGCAGCCCTGCCCGCATCGGTGAGTTGCAGCACGTCCGTATTCCCATGCCCGCCTCCTGAGTGGTAGTACATCGCCAGCGACGGCTTCAGGGTGAGCAGGTACCGACATGCGCGTCGAGCTCCATCCGGCGTGACCCCCGCAGCCTTGCCGAGTTGGGCATAGGTCGCCACCCCTTCCGCCAGCAGTGCCATGCAGGCGTGCTGCGTTGCGTTGACTTGGCGGCTCATCCCTCCCTCCCCGGCGCTGCCCTCTCGGCGCAGTACTCCTGCACCTGGTCGTTGATGGCGTCCATTACGTAGTCGTAGGACAACGGATAGCACCGCATGTGCGCCCTAAACGCCCCCGGATTGTTCACCCGCCACTCCGCGCCCTCCGGTGGGTCCTCGTGCCCGCCCTTGGTGGCCCACTGCGTGATTTCCACGTCCAGCGTCAGCACCTCGCCGCCGTGCTCCACGGTGACCTCGATGGTGTCCAGTACGGTGCTCATTCTTCACCTCTCAAAGGCTCAGGCACGAGTTGCCCCCATCGCTCACGAGCCCCCAAATCCTTAAATCCTGGAGCCAAAGCGACAATGGCAGCCTCTATAGCGTTCTGATGGCCCCGAATACCTTGCACGCCATAATGCCACTGAGCCTCAACCAGCACCGCCAGTGCAACATCCCGCTCAACCAGTAGGCGCCGATAGTTGTCAGCGCTTGCGAAAGAGCACGCAAGCAAAGCATCCCTGTCCCGCTGCATCGCGGCCAGGTTGCCCTTGGTGCGCTCCAACTCCTCCTTTACGGTGTCGAGCTTGGCCAGCAGGTCCCCCACCTCCGCCTCGGCTTCCGCCCGCGCTTCCGCCTCATTCTCCAGCACCAGCATCGCCAGCGCCTTGGCCGTTTTCTTGTGGCTCATCCCTCACCCCCTCGGACGTACTCGCCCAGCTCTTCGTCCGTCATCCCCAACACCCCCGCCACCTCACCCAGCCTGGACGCCACCGGCAGCACGCCAGCCCCCCACGCTTGCGCCGAGTTGTACGAGACGCCCAACGCCTCCGCGAGTTCGCCAAAGGTGCCGTGCCCGCTCCGTGCCATGTACAGCCGCAGCAGGTAGCGGCGTGTTCGTTTGGGGGTGGTCACTGCTTCGCCCAAGTAGCTGCATCCATGTGGCGCCATCCGTCTCCACTGGTACACATCCAACGATGCCATACACCTTGGCGGCGGCTGTAGCACAACCCATCCAGCGAGCGCAGATCACCATTAGAACCAAGAGAGACACCTGACCCCTCGACCTTGGCTGCTTCATCCGGTGGGCATATGGTTTCGTCGGCGTTTTTCATCACTCTCTCCCATGTTCCCCAGCACCATAGCACAAGCGCCACCGGGTGCCAACTACATTCCCGCCATAAACCGCCCCACCTGCTCCAAGTCCTCTCTCCCCTCCGGTCTCCGCCCCAACACTCGCCAGCCCACAGCGTCAATCGCGCTCCCGCCCTCCTCGCAGGCCACGCAATGCCACTGACCTGGCCGGGTGAGCACTGACCCACGACTCTCCGACTGGCGCCCACACGCAGGACACGGGGTGTACCGACCACCCTTCCGCTCCCACCCCAGCGCCGCAGCCACATCAGGCCACGGGGTAGCGCGGGCAGTCTGAATCCAGCCGAACGGCAACCGCTCACCCTCGGGCACCTCCAGTTTTGGCGTGGGCGCCATCACCCTCTCAAGCTCCACCTCCAGCGCGGCCACCACTTCCGCCGTCCGTAGAGCGTGCCCAGTGCGCCCGTAGCGCCTCTCTCCCTGCTCCTGCTCTCTCAGACGGGCCAGCGTAGCCCTCACAGCCTCCGGAGGGCTTAGGCGGCGATTCTGAGCCCTTCCAAGCTCACGCTCCACCGCGTTGGCCACCGTGTCCACGACTTGCGGCGGTGTGCGGCACCCGTTCCGGGGCAGCGGTGGCAGCGGGTGGGTGTGCTGGAAGTGGTGGAGCTCATCCATCCACCGGGCGGCGGCGGGCAGGTCGTCCGCGTCCAGGGCGTGCTCAGCCAGGGCGAGCAAGTGGTCCTCAGTCATTGGAACAGCCCCGGCTGGCTGCTGCGGTGGTAGAGCACTTCCTTAGACTCCCCCAGTGTTGACTTGTGATCCATCCTGCCCGTCCATGGCATCCAGTCTGCTCCTACCTGATCCATGGCAATCACTTGCCCCTCCAGGGTGAGGCACCGCGCGCCAAGTGCTTGATAGTCCACATCTGAGTGCTTGTAGTGGCGTCCTGCTGCGGTCTGGTAGGGCGGGTCCACGAAGTGGGTAGCCTTCCCGCGCGGTGCGTCGGTGTAGGAGCCGTGGATGATCTGCCAGTGCTTGATCCTTGGCACCCCAGCGGCGATGCGCTCACGGATTGCTTGGCACCACCCCAGCAGCTTCTCCTCCGACCACTCCCGCACCCACGCGCTCGGAGACTTGCGGGGCTGTGCAGCGCCGTTGCTACACCAGAACCCCGCCAACCAGCGCACCTCCTGTGGGGCGTGCATGTCGTCCACGGTTCCGCCTTCTGGTATGTCGGGCAGGGCCAAGATCTCCGCTGGCGTGGCTTTGATCAAGTAGTCCCAGATCCCCGCGATGATTGGGTCCTTGTCAATCAGGATCACATCGTGGTGAGGGTAGCGGCAGGCGTAGCCCGCAGCCCCCGCGAAGTGCTCCACAATGGTCCTACATTCAGGCGCAGGGTAGCGCGGTGCAGCCCGCCACTTCCCGCCGTAGTACTTCCAGAACGGTCCAATAGGCTTGCTCACGTCCACCCCCCGTGCTTCACGTTCCACGGCACGAAGGCTACCCCGGTTCCGCCGTGCCGGTTGGCCACCACGCCCCACTCCCCGACATCGCCGTGCGTCCCCTTGTCCGGGTTGGGTGCCTCTTTGTGGATGCCGATGATTAGGCTGGCGTCCTGCTCCCATGCACCGGAGCCCCGAAGGTCCGACATGATGGGGCGGGGGTCCGAGCGCTTCTCCGCTGCTCGGTTGAGCTGGGCAAGGCAAAGCACCGGGCAGTTGTGCCGGATGCTGATCTCTTTGATGCCTGCGCTGATCTTGGCCATCCCAAGGTTCTCGTTCGTGCCCTCGTACTGCATGAGGTGCACATGGTCTACAACGATGAGTTCAGGCGGGCCAAAGCGGCGGGCTGACTCCCTGACCCCGGCTTGCAGGTCCTGGATGCGCAGCGCGGGGCGTCCGTTGAAAGCCAGGTCCCACTGTCCCACGTTGTGCTCGGCCTCGTAGACGGCGGCCATCTGGCGGTTTGTCAGGTCACCTTTCCGCATCCCCACTGACGGCGCTTCCGGTCCAGCCAAGATGCGCCGCGTGAACTGGATCGCGTTCATCTCCATGGAGAACACCGCGACACGACCCCCACGAATGCAGGTGTTGGCAATCCACTTCTGAGCTCCGAAGGTCTTGCCCATCTTGGGCCGGGCCATGAGCAGGATTGGGTCGGGCTCGATTGGCCCAATGATCTCGTCAAGCTCTCGGATGCCCGAGGACTGCCCCACCTCGCCGCGTTGGTGCTTCTCCCGGCGCTCCTCGATGTCGTTGACGCCCACGGCCAACGCTTCCGCCCAGCTCATCCAGTCCGTCTCCGTCTGCTGCGGCCCAACTGCCAACCGCTCCCGCAGCCCGTCCCACATCGCCACCACATCCGGCATCGGCGTCCCACCCCGCAGGTGCTTGTCCACCGCGGCGACGTGCTCGAGCATCTGACGGCGTTGGTGCGAAGCCTGCAACCTGGCGACCATCGGCCCCACGTCCACCGCTGGCGGCGCTTGCAGTCCCAGCCAGTACCCCAGCGGCCCCGCGTCCGTGGCGTTGTTCGCTATCGCCTGCATCAGCTCGCGTGTCGTGCAGCTTCCACCCGTCCGCAGGTCCTGCGCCTGAGCCCACACCCAAGCGTGAGCACCCAAGGGCACCTCCCCGCGCTCGGTCGGCCCGATGAAGTGCGGCGCCCGGAGCTCCGAGTACGGTCCCGGCATGTCGTGGCCTTGGATGGCCATGGCGAGCAAGGTCACCTCGTCCGTGTGTTGTTGGCTCATGGCGCGGCATCCAGCGCGGCGACCAGCGCGGCGGCAAATGTAGGGTAGCGGGCTTGGTCGAATGCGTGGTGGCCGGTGTCTACGCAGAACCCAATGGCCGTCCACTGGATATGCACCATCCCACGGTAGACGGACCGCACCAACGCCAGCAGACACCCCACCGTCGCCGGGTCCGAGAGGTCGGGAATGGCGTCATGTCGTGGGTGCAATACCTCGACCACCCGCCCATCCAAGACCCAGCGGTCACCACCCAAGTAGGTGTTGCCGTCCGTGTCCACCATCCGGGGCATCCACCGCCAGCCCTTGCACGCCACTACGCGGCGGCCCAACTCCATCAGTTCTTCGTTCATGTCCTCTCCCTTGTTGTTGTTCATAGCGTCGCCCTTGCAGCTTCCGCCCACTTGCCGAACTGCCACGCATTGGCAGCCCGCATCCTCGCCCAAACTTCGGTCCGGTCAATCCCCGTTGCCGTCTCCAGCAGCCCCTTGAACTGCTCCGCCACCTCCTCCGGCTCCCCTTCTACCGCGTGGACAAGGTAGGCGTGCTTCTTGACCAGCCCCTCCAGCCCCGCGACCATCTCCCGGACCCGTGGCAGCGTGCCCCCTCCAGCGTCCTGCCAATCCAGCGCAGCCACCGTGCGGGCCAGCCGGTTGGTCGGGTCGTTCGCCTTGCCACCCAGCGCTTGCCCCAACGGGTCCGAGGTGGCACGCCAGAAGCTGTCCGGCCCGAGGTAGACCCACTCCGCATAGGTGCGCAGGACCTCCAAGGGCTCCCCGTACTGAGCACCCTTGACTTCTCCGAGGTAGCGCTTGACCCGTACCAGCATCGCCGCCTTTGCTTTTCCAGATGAGCAGTAGACGCCACGTGGCTTGGAGCCGGTCGCGGCTTGGTGGTGCTCGGTCCGAATCTCGCGGAGGATGTCCAAGCCCTTCTCGGCTTCTGTCTTCTCCACGGGTGCTGGCTTGTCCTGACCTGGAAAGGGAATGCTGCCGTCAGCCTTTGGCTGGCGTGCTGGGGTTCTCTCTTCTCTCTCTTCTCTTCTACTCTCTAAAGAAGAACGCGCGTGAGTCCCACTGCTGTCCCGCTCCTGTCCCAAGTCCGTCCCAGCGGCGACTAATTGTGCAGGTTCTACCTTGGTTGGGGTGTCCCGCTCCTGTCCCACAAGTGTCCCACTGCTGTCCCAAATCCGTCCCACGCCTTCTTTGACCTTACGGGCCGCTGTAGAGCGAGGCCAGCCCCAGCGTTTGGCCAAGTCGCGGACGCTGAGATCGTCCAGCCGCCCGGAAGCGGTCAGGATGGCGAGGTCCATGTCCACCCACAAGACGGGCGCGCGGTTGTCCAGTGTCCAGCCAACAAGGCTCGCGCGGTCAAGCCACTCGGAGCACCGGACCTTAATAAATGGAAGGCTCACAGGGTCACCTGTGGCGTGCTTGTTTCCATGTTCTGCTCTTGTGTGTGTTGCGCCGCTCTCGCGTTGCCCCTTGGATCATGACTTCCAAGGGTGGTCTCCACTGCGGGGACCTGCAACACACGAGAGAACGTTGACCCCGAAGGGTCCAAAGACTGTATCACGCTGGCGCGTCAGGTGGGGGCGAAAAGCGAGGGCTGGGCCCCCGACTCCGCAGCCACGAACTCCAGCGACGGGCGCACCGCTTCGATGTATGGGCCGTGAGGCTCGCTGACGATGGCGTGGCGGGCTTGGTCCGGGGGCAGGCGTTGGCAGGCCACAGCGGCTCGCAGGGTTCCACCGTAGGGCTCCAGCACGATATCGCCGGGGCGGGAAGAGGAGCGGATTAGGCGGTCGTAGAAGGCGAGGGGCTTTTGGCAGGGATGCAACGGCTCGCGGGTGGGACCGCACACGTACCCCGCTGTTTCTCCGTTGAGGCGGCTTAGCGGGGCGATGAGTTCACCAGTGCGCAAACGCTCCTCTTGGTAGTTCTTGTACCCCATCTGCCACACATTGGATGTGGGGCCCTGTGGAGTCCATGGCGGCGCACCGCGTACCCAATGGCTGCAGGACTCGGTGGCCTCGGAGTAGGTCCGCGCCTGAGCCCAGCCCATGGCGTTGGGGGTGGTGCCTTTGTCCCAGGTGATAGAGCCAAGACGGGTCCACCCGAGCGAGCGCATGACGGGACGTAGTCGCCCCTCGGACTCGTCGGAGCCCCACAGGTAGACCGTCGCATCCTGCTCGAGGACGCGGCCAAGCTCCCGAAGCTCCACCTCGTACCACTCGCAGAAGTGGTCCCAGTCGCGGAAGGTGTCCCAGTCGGCTTTCTTCATGTTGTAGGGCCCATCCACGATAGCCAGCGATGCGCCGGGCAGGTTGGTGGGCAGGGTCGCTGCGAGTTCCAGCCAGGTGGACTGGTAGACGGTGGCGCGCTCGGTGCTGATGGCGGGGGTCATGTTCTCACCTCATTCTCTCGGAGTGGGGTTGGCACTTCCCAAGCGACCCTCTCCAGGGTCACCGCGATGTGTGCGAGTTCACCCTTGGCGGCCCAGGTGCTGGTCACGCTGGCGATCTCGGCTTGCGCGTCATCCACCCAACACTGCCCCGTGTCGTTCAGGGCGTCCATCACGGCTCCGGCCATGTTGTCGGTGTCCGGGGTAGCAAGCCGGGGCGGGGTCCAGCCCTCACGCCACGCTGCACGCTCAGCAACGCGCTCAGGGGTCTTGCCCTTCATCCATGGTGGCGGGTTCTGCGGGCGGACATGGAAGGCGTGGATGCTGACCCGGACGAGGTGCCGGTTCGGGTCCGTCGCCTTGGGCCACTTGGCCATCAAGAGCAGCGCGCGGAGTTGCCCGGCTGCATCCTTCTTCCAACGGGTGTAGGCCACGGGGTTGTGTACGCCCGCCTTGCGTTGGCCCTTGCGTTGGACAGCACGGGGCCGGGCCTTTCCGGTGGGGGTGAGTTGCAGCGTCAGGGTGACCTCTTCCACAGCTCCCGTCTCGGAGTTGATCGCGGTCATGTACAGCACGTCACCCATGGAGGCCTCCATCGCAGCGCGGCCCTGCAGGGGCTTTACAGACTGGGCAGGCCAACTCAGGTACTACCTCTACCGGGCAGCACGGGTGGTGCTCCTCCCCGCCAAAGTACTGGCAGTGGGGGCAGGGCTGCTCCTCGGACTCCCCGTTCTGGGCTTGGCGAAAAGCGGTCCACCACCAATGGCCGCCCCAAGCTGGAGCGTCTCCGGCTGGCATCAGGTGGGGGAGCTTTGGCGGGAACAACTTGCGGAGAAGTTGGTTCGCAAGCTTGGCGTTGCGGCTGCCTTCAAGCATGGCGCACCCCCACACCCTGCCGGAGCCGGGTCAACGCGGTAGCGTGGCGCTCTGGGTCGATCTCACACCCCACGTACTGCACGCCCTCCGCGTGGCAGGCACGGGCGAGGGGGCCAAGGCCGGCGTAGAGTTCCAACACGCGGCCACCGGGCGGCACCCAGCGGCGCAACCACATGCGGTACCAGTCCACCGGCTTCTCGGAGTGCTCCGTGGGTTTGGACTGGTGCGCGTTGGAGGTCAAGACTGAGCGGTCGGTGTACACGTCCCCACTCTTGCGCCGGTAGAGCAGCGCCGGCTCGGAGTCCCCAAGCCAGTGGTAGCCAGCGCCGGGTTGGGGTCGCACCTTGTGCCAACTTCCGCCCGTGACGTACTCCAGCGAGGCGCCGGGGTCGGCGATGGGCATCTTGGACAACTGCGGCCAACACGTCCACAACAGCAGGCGGCCACCGGGCCGGAGCAAACCAGCGGCACCCCGGAAGTGACGCAGGATGGTCTCCAGCGGAAGGCATGGGTATTTATTGCGCGGGTCGATGTTGTGCCCCGCCTCTCGGTACAGGTCCCAAGGTGGGTCAAGCACCACCAAGTCGAAGGGCCCAAGGCCGATCTCCGAGAGCAGGTCATCGGCACCGCAGCACCGCAGGTCAATACCAGCGGGGGCCTCTGGGACGGCGCGGGGGAATAGGGCGAGGTTCACGGCGTCACCTCCACCAGCACTTCGGCCAGTGCCTCGAGCGCAGCCACAGCCACGTCCTTTGGCCCTACCATCTCGTCCCGGTGAGGGCTCAGGCAGCGACGCACGGCTTGAGTGGCGGCCATCACGCGGGAGTCGGCGGGGAGTTGGCCGGGTAGAGTTCGGGCGCGGTCGGTGTACTGCTTAGCCACGTCGGCGTAGGCCCATCGGGCGATCTGGTCGTCGGGGACTCCTCCAATGTTGGCGGCCATGATGGCGAAGCGCTCGGCGAGGTCTTGGGTGGGGTTCATGGTGTGTCCTGTAGGCAAGAGTTGCACGTCCCACACGGGGCGCCCGAGTCCGGTTGGTAGCATGAGGAGCACAACTCCAACGGGGCGCCGATGCTGTTCCCCAGCGCGCGCACATCGGAACGGGACAGGCCGAGCAACGGAGCCCGTACACGCACCCCCCATGCTTGGGCCAGCCGGTCCATAGCCTCCACCCATCCGGGGCGGCAGTCGGGGTAATCGCTGGCATCCTCAGCCTGAGCACCCATCCACACCTCGTCAAAGCCACGAGCGGCAGCCATCGACACGGCAATGGAGACAAAGACCTGATTGCGAGCTGGGACAACACGTGGTCCAGGTTCTCCCGCTCCGGTGTCCATGGCGTCCAAGCCAAAGACCGTGGGATGTACCTCAGCGGCGGGCACCTCAAATCCGGCAGCCTCAAAGTGGCGGCGGATCTCCACATGGCTGCGGTACTCGGCGGCTGCGGCAGGGTGTGGGTAGCGATACCAAAGGGCAACACCCAGGCGGCCCTCCACAATGGCTTTAGTCAAGAGCACAGTGGAGTCAACCCCACCACTAAACAGAACGAGAACGGACATTAGTTCCTCCCTTTGAGAATAAGTTGGTTTGGCCGGTTGGCGTGCGTCGTGCAGCATTCAATCGGGGGATATTGACGGCCCACTTTGTCGCTGAGGTCCCATCGAAACTATGGACGCCATGCTCTTGGCAGTAGCGGATCCGTCGAACAGTGTTCACGCGCAGGACATGGAGATGGCAGCCGGTCTCCCTGGACAGGCGGGCCCACACGGGCAGGCTGCCCAGTTTCCACGGAGTAGAGCCCCCAACAGCAATCCCAACACCGGCCCCCAGCAGTCCGCGCACGTCAGCCGCACTCATTCCATCCTGGACAGCAATCAGGGCGCGCCCAAAAGCCCGGACACCAGCCAACCAGGAAACGCTAAACGCCAACGACTTCAGCCCACCCGCCACAATGTCAGGGCAGACAATCCAGTCAGCACCCGCGCCCAGCTGGGCGAGGGCATCTCGGAATAGTCCCCCGTCGAAGGGTTGGCCCTTCGTGAAGGCGGTCCACGCCCCATTATCCAAGGCGTATGGCGCTGGCGCATGGTCGGCCCACGTTGGCGACGGGTGACGGTAGCGTTTGAGACTTTCCGGTGTGGCCAGCAACCGCCATCCAGCACCCTCTAAGGCGTCCAGATTGCGCTTTGTGCCCGTGCGGCTGGCATATGCCATCACTCATCACCCCCAATACCCGTGGGATGCATCCCCAGCCGCAGCGGCATGACTGCCTGAGCCTGCACAGCGTCGTGTGCGGGCTTGGCGGCGATGACGGCGTCACGGGCAGCCAGCAGGGAGCGGAGGGCTTCCCGCTTGGCCTCCGGTGTGGTGGCGGCGGCGTAGCGGCGCTCCAAGTCCGGGAGGTTGGGGCAGGTGGCGACCACCGCGTCGTTGTGGGCGCGGAGCCACCGGAGGGTGGTGAAGTGGAGGCGGTGCACTACATCAGCCACGAGGTCGTCATGGCACTCGCCTGCATCAGGTCCGGTGCGGTAGCCGACCACGTAGCCGGCCAACCACGCGTCCAACTCGGAGGCGTGGGGGAGGGTCATGGCGTCTCCAGAGCCGCAACAAAGGCGGGATCGTTGGTGGTGGCGAAAACGCCGGGGGCTACCTCGGGAAGAGGCGGCAGGTTGACGAAGCGTGGGCAGGGCACCTTCCACTCACGGCACAGGGCAACCACACGGCCACCTTGTCCAGGGGTGGTGACGGCTGGCGCGTGGGTGCGGACGATGGCGTGGCGGCGGGCCTTCTGCAGCAGCTCAGCCTCGCGGGCGCGTTGCCGGTCCCAGTGGTCTCCCTCGGCGGCGGTGGAGAAGCGGCCGGTGGTGTCGCGGCTCATGGTTGGGACTCGTTGGAGTTGGCGGCATCGGTGAACGCTTCGCGTAGGGCTGCGCGGCACTCGGTGAGTTGGCTGTTGCGTTCTGCCAACAGCGCCTCCAGATGCGCGATCTCCCGCATATTCTGAGGCACAGTCCCAGCGGGCGCCACATCCACGTCGCCATGCAGCCACGCCTCTACCCGGCGCAGGTTGTCCCGCGTCCCGGTGAGGGTGATGGTCTCGGATCGGGTGTCCACCTCGGAGACGGTTAGGCGGGCGCTCACGCTACACCTCCAACGTGCAAGCAGACGAGGCGCAGGGCTTCCGCGTCTACCCAGCGGGAGCCGTCAGGGAGAAGTCGAGGGCCGTTGGGGTCGAGGTCGGCGAGGGCGGGAACGGCTACACCGTTGGTGCAAGTCACCCTGCGCGACCAGCGCTTTTTGTCAGCACGAAAACCCCACCGCCCGCTATGGGCGTGCATCCAAGGTCCTGGGGCATCAATGGCCATCTGCTCAGCCAACCACCACGCCGCGTGCGCCCGCCCGGTTTCGTCCTCCAGGTCGAGGGCGAGTTCTGTGAGCATGTACCAGTGTGGCCCACAAAGCGCGGTAGGAACGGTTCCGGTGCCGAGTTCTGACACAACCAACACCCGTTGGGGGAGGATAGCCCACACAGGCGAGCCGAGCCGCAGCAGGCCGGGGAGCGTGCCGGGAAGGGTGAGGCTCACGCTGCACCTCCCTTCTCCAAAACCGGTCGCGCCAGCAGCTCGGCGAGGTTGTGGTGTTCGAGGCGGTAGCCGTGGGCGAGGGTATAGCCGTCTTCGTGCAGGTCGTAGCCGATGACTTCGGAGCCTTGCACGTCAGGCCATTGCGCCTCGTCCAAGTCCTCACAGAAGGCGTCGAGGCCAAGGGTGCCAAGCATCAGCGCGATAGGTCGATGATCTGGGGTGAGGAGGACGGTGATAATCACGCTGCACCTCCCTTCTCCAAGCGGGTTGCATCTTCCAATGCGGCCCAAGGGATGCTCAGCACGTCGCAGATCAGCACAGCCTCCGCCAGTTTGAGGGGGCGGCTACCCTGCTCCAAGCGCTGCACAGTGTGGAGTGGCCAGTCCATCGCGGTGGCCAGGTCTTGCTGGGTCCAACTCGTTGTCGCGCCGTCTACGAACTTCTGAGCTCGGTGGCGTTGGATGAGTTGGGGAACGGTCATGCTCATGGTGTCGGCTCCTGTTGACCTGTAGAGCATAGCGCGTTGCGTTGTCGGTGTGCATGTTTTTTTGCGTGGCTGCACTTTTATTGTGGACAGCACCCATAGGACTCAGTAGAGTAGAGACATCGAAAGGGAGAGAAACATGCGACCAACCAGAATCGAAACCGGCGACCCCCGCCGCCCCACCGTTGAGGCCGCGCCCTACGGCTTTGAGCCTTGCCCCTGCTGTGACGGCGAGGGCTGGGTGATGACCAACGGCTCCAAGCCTGACCGCTCCGTGGGGTGGCTGGGTGAGGACTCCGTAGCCGAGGACTGCGGCAACTGTGAGCGCGGCTACGTGGCTGTGGAGACGCCGCCTCCTGTGGGTGTGCGGGCTGAGGTGGCGGCATGACCCGCCGCACGGCAGAACTGCCCCTGGACCTGACCCTCTCCGAGCTGTGGGGCGTCTTCCGCGGCGCCTGCACGGGGCTGGTTGGGTTGTACGCCCTCGACCTGGTGTGGTCGTGCATCTTGGGAGGTGCGGCGTGAGCTTCGACATTGACCCCGGCACCCTTCCCCCTCTCACCGGTCCCGGCGTGGTGGCTGGCTGGTACGTCCTGCGCCCCATGACCGGCGTGGGCGTCACTGGCTGGGCCTTGGACATGGTGCCCGCCGACAGCACCGCCACCCCGAACGGGGACGATGTGCCCGCCGTGGCTGGGTTGTGGGTTTCCCGCTCCGGTCTCCGCACCAGCGCTATTGACGGCGAGTGCCCCAGCGACCTGCTCACCGCGTGGGAGCGGCTGCGCGTCAGCATCACCCACCGGGCCAAGTTCGACTCCGAGCCCATCACCGAGGCTTGGCTGTTGAAGCGGCTGCGTGAGCTCAACCTACACCCCACATCCGTGCGCGACGCGCAGGAGACGACATGAACCACTCCGAGTCCATCGGGAACATCGCCAGCGCCATCGGAAAGGTGGTAGCTGAGTGCGGCTACGTGGCGTCGGACGCCACCAACACCTTCCACCGGTACAGCTACCTCAGCGACGAGAAGCTCTTGGGCCACGTCCGGGGCAGCATGGCAAACAACGGGCTGGCCATCGTGCCAATGACCGTCTCCTACGAAAAGGAGGAGGTCAAGACCGCCAAAGGCAAAGCCGAAGTACTGATCACCACCACCACCACCTTCCTGCTCTCGCATAGTAGCGGGGAGTGGATGCAGGTCCAGTGCATCGCCATGGGCCAGGACAGCGGCGACAAAGGACCGTACAAGGCAGCCACGGGGGCGCTCAAGTACGCGCTGCGGCAGGTGTTCTTGATTGCCACTGGCGACGATGCGGAGAAGGAGAGCCAAGAGGCGCGCCAGTCCGAAGAGGATGCGCGGCGTGAGCGGCTGGGGCTTGACGACAAGGGCCACACCTTGTGGTTCCGCACCTCGGGACGGGCTTGGATTGGCGCGCAGCTCGGCGGCGTCAAGGTCAAGATGGACGACGTGTCTGCGTGGTCGGAGTCGCTGGGGCGTCCTCGTCTGTCCGGCATGGAGGAGGCGCGGGTGCGCAATCTGGTAGCCCTGCTCATCACCCCGGACTCGGATGTGCGACGTGCGTTTGACGCGTGGCTCAAGGGCGGTGCGGCGTGAGTCGCGTGTACATCGTCTACCACACCGTCACCCTCGGCAAGTCCCGCGTCCGCGTCCGAGTGGTTGGTGAGACCTGGCGGGTGGTCGCGGTGGTCGTGGGGCGCGTTGGGCTGGGTGGACTGGAAGCTGAGCGGCATGTCGCCGGGAAGCGTGAGGAGATCGCGGCGTTGCTGCGAGAGGCGGGGCACATCCCCGAGGAGGAGAACTGATGGAATGGGACCTGGAAGACCTGATCAAGGCACTCAGGGCGTACCCCGCCGACCACCCCAGCCCCGTGACGTGGGAGCCATGCTCGCACCGATGGGACTACAGCCAGTTGGCTTTCGTGGTGACCTACGAAGCGGGCACCGTTGGCGACCTGCTGGCGAAGGCTGAGGAGGCGAACGGCGCCACATACGAGGGCTACAAGGGCGGCGACAACCTGATGGACCTCAAGACTGAGGTGTTCGCCACGAACTGCCACAGCGAATGCGGCAGCCCCATCGGGCCCCACCTCCTCCGCGCGTGGCTTGGCCCGGTGCCGGTGGTGCTGCCGGAAGGGTGTAGGGTTGATGGTGATGAACGGTGCTTTGTTGATGACGGCGCCATAGTCTCCTGGGTTGCTGGCGGCCTGCTCATTGAGGCTGGGCGGCCAGTCCGGGTTGGCGTAGGACCCAAAGTCCTTCACTGGCTCCGCACGGGCGAGGTGACGCCGTGACCCCCGGACAAGCATACGCGGCGGCAATCGTCGCGCACTACGAAGGAGAGAGAGCATGATCAATAAGGTAATCCTGGTAGGCAACCTCGGAGCAGATCCCGAGATGCGGACCACTGGCGGGGGTATGGCTGTGGCCAACCTGCGCATCGCAACCACCACCCGCAAGAAGGGGCAGGACGGCACCTGGGAGGACGCTACGGAGTGGCACGCGGTGGTGTGCTTCGGCAAGACTGCGGAGAACGCGGGCAAGTACCTGTCCAAGGGTCGGCAGGTCTACGTGGAAGGGCGGCTGCAGACGCGCAAGTGGCAGGACAAAGAGGGCAAGGACCGCTGGTCTACCGAGGTCGTCTGCAACGAGCTGAAGTTCCTCGGCCAGAAGGAGGGCGGCGGTGGCCAGCGTGGGGGTGGCTACGGCGGCTCAGGTGGCGGCTACGGCGGTGGCGGCAACGACGACATCCCATTCCAGATGTAGGAGCTCAGCATGAAGATCATGACAAGCAAAGACCATCCCAGAGCCTTTGCAGTGGAGTTGACTCCAACGGAACTCATGCAGGCCGTCAACGCCTACGTGGCCAGCGTTGGCCGCGGCGGTGGCCTTCCTGCAGGTGAGGGTGGCGCCAATTGGGAGATGAGCAAAGTTGGCGATGGGACCTCTACCTATACTCAATTTATGATTGTGGGTACCCCCGTTGAAAGCCCAGCGTATGAGGCCGAGATGGCTGCATTCAAGGCAGCCCTGACCGCTTGACGTGACCACGGCGCCTCGCTTCGGTGGGGCGCCCAAATGACGCCAAGGGAGAGAGCAATGACTGAAGACGCACCAACTGAGATCCCAACGCTATGGGCTCAGGCGTGGGAAGCCTACAGCCGCAACGGCAACAGGCGGGACACGATGGCCGAACTGCACATCGGGGCAGCCGTGCTCCGGCGCAGGCTGAATGGCTATGCTGATCTCACTGGGGAGACCCTGCCAGCACCCAGGCAAAAGCCCGCGCCAACGCTCACCCAAAAGCATATCGACACATGGGAGTGTGTGGGTAGGCTGGGCAACTACAACGACGCCGCTGTGGAACTGGGTGTACACCTGAATGAGGTACGGCGCCGACTCAAAGCGTACCGTCACCACAAGGGGCTGCCGAAAGACGCACGCCCATCCCCACCAAGACCACGGCAGGACCGCAAACCCACACGGAGCAGGACAGTGGATGAGCGCTTGGACGCTATGCTCGTTGAACTGGAGAGGGCCCGGAGAGATGGAGACCGGGACGCGGAGACCACCACCCTTGCGGCCATGCACCGGCTGGAGCGCAGCGTGTACGGCTATGGCTTTGACCGCATCCGGAGGAAGGCCAAGTGAGCGCACCACTCCCCCACGCCGTCACCGTCACCCGCGCCGTGGAAGCGTGGCACGCCCTGAGCGAGCACGGAGAGCACACTGCAGCGGCGGCAGCACTGGGCACGACTCACGCCACCCAGAGCAGTCGGTGCCGCACCTACCGAAAGTTGCACGGGCTACCCAAGACCGCCAAGCCGTGGGACCCGTCCGGGGTGCTGAACCTGATCTGTCCCAGGAAGGACCCGCGCCTGGCTGATGTGGCGTTGGACACGCTGCTGGCGTTGCTCGAGCATGCGGAAGGCAACGGAGAGGACGAGCTGGCGCTGCATGTCCGGCGACACCTGCACCGGTTGGAGGCGCGGGTGTACGGGGCTGGGTGTAAGTGACCTACCGGCTTCGGCTACCCAGTGGTGCGCGTACTTCGTTGAACCAGGCTTCACCGCTCACGTCATCCTCGCGGCTGAGCTCTTCCAAGCCATCGACCTGCACCGTCAGGAACTGCTCCCCGTGGTTGGTACCGTTGTCGTAGTACCGGAGAGACTTGGAGTAGCCCGCCCCGTCCGGACAGATGAACGCCTCTTGGCGCGAGGTGGGGTCAGCGGTGTTGACGACCCAGGCGCAAGCGTAGAGCTCCGTGCGCCCCATCTGCGGCTCTCCCATGAGCAACGGCACGGACAGGTCAACGCCATCCACGCCAGCCGGAACAGGCACCCCCGCCAGTCCTGCGAGGGTTGGGCCCACGTCCATACCGGAGAAGAGACCGGGGTAGACGAATGGCTCGGAGTCTCCCTTGACCGCCGGCCACTTGAAGGCCACGGGGATGCGGATCGCTTCTTCGCGTAGCCCCGTCTTGAACCATAACCCCCGGTCCCCGGCGTACTCGCCATGGTCGCCCATCACGCAGAGCAGGGTGTCATCGGTCACCAACTCATCCACGATGGTTTGCAGCAGGCTCTCCACGTAGGCAATCGTGCCCATGTACCGGGCGATGAAGAGACGGTAGTGCTCGTCCGTGGCGCTGCTCATGCCGCGCAGGGTGAAGAGGTAGTCATCCACCACGTCAACCCCTACGGCCTCGCGGGGGTGCATCAGGGCCAAGTCCACATCAGCAGGGTCTACCAGGTCATAGAAGCGCTGCGGCACGTTGAATGGGTAGTGCGGCTTCAAGAGGGAGATGTGAGCCAACACGGGGGTGCCTGCGGCCCGTTGCGCGGTCACCCAGTCCACAGCCGTGTCCACCATCACCGAGTCCTGACACACGTTGTCATCGGTGCGCACCTTGCTCCGCATCCCTCGTCCGGTATAGCCCTCCATGGTGGTGAATAGAGGGTCATCCGTCGAGTCGTAGTAGTTGCCAGCGAATCCAGCCCCACCCCCTGCGGACACGGCCGCGCTCTGGACTGCTCCCCAGTCGGAACTCTGCGCGGAGAGCAGGCGGTCAAAGCCGTAGTTCCCATCCTCCTCGGTGCCCATGGTGTGCATCTTGCCGAAGCTGCCGGTGGCATACCCAGCGGCTTGGAACCATGCCGGGAAGCACTCCGTGGCTGGCTCTACCAGCGTGATCCCGTTGTTGAACTGGCCGTGATGCTGCACCGAGAGAGCCGTCATCATCGACGCGCGAGCTGGCGCGCACGACGGGAAGGTGCAGTAGCCTTGTGTCTTGCTCTCCATGAGCTCGGCAAGCAGCGGGATCTCTATGCCGAGGTCCTGCATGGCTTCAAGAAGTGGCCCCTCCAGAAAGCGGCAGGACTGCTCGTCCAGGACAACCCAGATCACGTCCGGGCGTCCGGCTGCTTGGCGCGCTGCGAGGCGTTCACCTGCGGTGTTGAAGGCTACGGTGAGGGCTGCGTCTACGGCGGTTCTAATCATTCAATGTCTCCCTTTGAGCCTGAGGACTGTACCGCATTAGCACCAACCGTAAGCCCGTGAAATGCACCTTTGACCATGCAAGCGCCATGCAAGAGCCTTCAACGGCTACGATATGTCTATGCGGGACAGCACACACATAGGGCGGGCGCGGCAGCAGCATTTGGAAGCGAGGGTCAATGCCTTGGTGGCCGCCGATGCACTGCCTGTCGAGTATGGCAAGACGGCCAACGCCTGCCGCGCACTGGTAGCTCTCACACGCCGGACGGATGATGTGGCCGCCCTACAGATCCTCTTCATCGAAGCAGCAGAGACAGCCCGCAAACAAGCATGGAGACGGGGGCTGGTGGTTGGGGCGCTCGGAGCACTGCTGACGTTCTGTGGTGCGCTGGGTGCGGCTCATCTGTTCTTCTGATGTTAAGCAGTAGCGGGCCCCGAAAGCTACGAGCAGCACCCGCGACGTAGCGCCCCAGCCGCCCGACCCAAGGGAGTCACAGTGCGGACGTGCCGAAGGTGCCAGTTCCCTGCCTTACGGCGGGGTTCTGCGGTTCTGGCCCAGACGCAAAGAACCCCGGCACCAGGGTGGAGAGGAGCGCCGGGGTTCAGTGTAGGTCAACAGGTGACCAGGCAAAGCAACCGTAACACGGTTGGAAGGCTATAGGCCCGCCATCTTCAAGCACCCTGCTTTGTGGTGGGCGCGCTGGGTGGCGTTGCGGTTGTTCAGCCACACCTTGACCGGAGCGGGATGGGCGTCCAACCACTGCGTGTCCGTGTTGTCGGATGCGGCGATGACTGCTTGGACTTGGGTGTCGTTCATCGGAGGGGAGAAGGCGTGCGCTGCTGGGGTGGACCGGCTGCTGGAGTAGATCCAACCACCCACGCCGCTGGCTGCGTTGACATCCCACATGGGGCCACCTTCGTTGTGTGTATTTTCGCCCATTTAGTGCTTCTCCTCGATTGGTAGGGGGCCGGTGCTGCGTGCTTCCAGGGCTGCGCGCTCGGCTGGTGTGAGCTCGTCTATGTGAGACTCCCCGATGTGGATGTGCTCACCGGAGCCACGGGCGCGGACCAGGTCCTGCCACGCTTCAATCTTGAGGACGAGTTCCCTCACCTTGTCCGGATGTAGCTTTGCAGAGGGCATCACTTGTCCTCCGCCTGCATCTCTTTTAGTGCCGCCTTGATGGTCTCGGCCAATGCCTGTTCTCGCGCGCGGTCATGCGCTACGCGGGCTCGTTCGATTGCCTGCACCTTGGCCACCGCCTCTGGCAGCAGCTTCTCCACGGTCTCCGTCACCAGATTCGCTATTGATGTGGCATCCGTCGCAGCTCCTGACGCAGCCTTGTCCCGCTCCGCAGCGAGTACTTCAAGCCGAGCCGCGTGTTCAGTGCTTTGCTGCTCAAGCTTGGCCTTGTGCTCGTCGTCGAGGCGTACTTTCTCCTCGTCCATCGCGACCGTTTTACGGCGGAAGAAGAGAGCAGCAGCGGTGAGTGTGGCGGCAATCCCTGCGCCACCACCTACTGCGAGCTCAGTCAGTGCGATACCCTCAGGCATGGTTGGCTCCATTGCCCAGGATGCGGGCAGCATGGCCAGCGATATCGACCGCTTCCACGGCGGCCCAACCGTCAACCACTGCGGTGAGTTGGTAGGCGACCGTGATCATACCCTTATCGGATGCGTCCCAAGCCACATCGATCCAGCCGGTGCTCTCACCGGTCAGGGCGCCCATCAACTGGACCGCCCACTCATGGTCAGGGTCTGCAATGACTGGGAACACTTCCGCGTGCCTAAGTCCTCGCCAGTCCACCGGGGCACCTGGCCGCCCTTTGAGGGTGGTGTACATCGCGGCATAGAGCTTGGAAAAGCCAGCAGACACCGCGTAGTACTCCAGGTCCGAGTCCCCAGCGCTATGGCCCTTACTGGTCGCCATCACGACAGCGATAGGCACATGCAACGCCTCGATGATTAGGCGCGGGTCAAGCATTGGGGACGGTTGGATCAACTCTTCGGTGGGCACTACTCTTCCCGGCGTGCTGCTCGAGCAGCCTTGACGCGGGCGCGGCGTGCCTTGAGGGCTGGACCAATGCCGGCCAGCTTCTCACGGAGCTCAGCGCGCTCCTCGGGGGTGTCGATGGCGCCGATGGCTTGGTGGACGGTGACGGCGATCAGCGCGTCCGTGATGGCTTCCAGCGGACCGGAGAAGGCCAGCATCGCGTCGAGGACCTTGATCAGCTTGGCTTCAGCAGCCGCGAAAGCCTCCGCCTCGCCCATGTCGGGGTTGCCCGCCTCGATCACGTCTTCGAGTTGGGTGGCAAAGAGTCCGCGGACAAATCCGGCGTTCAGTAGGTTCAGCATGGTGTCCTCCTCAGGATTCAAGTAGGGGCTCTATCACGAGCAGGTCCCAACGGTCGGCGCCGTGGGCAGCGATGACTTCCAGCAGGTCGTCCACGTCCTCTTGCTCCGGCTGGGTGATGCACCCGGCAGAGCTGCCCCGATAGTCGTGGATGTTGATGCCTTTGGCGTCCTTCCAGACCTTGGACCAGCGTGTCCAGTCGATGACCTTGTCCCCGTCGTCGTCACGGTGAACGTCGATGTTGGCGACCTGACGCATGGCTGGGCGTTGGGTGCCGTACTTGCCGGGGCTGTGGTAGCCCTTCTCCATGGCACGGCGGTAGAGCACACCAGCACGGATGATGGCGGTGCCATTGGCGTTGCGCTTGCGCTTGGTGAGCTCGTTGGGCGTGGGCAGGGTGCGGCACTTTGCCATGTACCAAGGGGCGCCGGGCTTGCGAATGTCGCGCACGCAGACCCAGTCCCCGAAGAACTCAGGCTGCAGAACGTCACGCACGCAGACCACGGTGGTGGCAACCAACTCACCGCCATAGCCAGCGGCCACGATGTGGGCGTCGAGCTCGGAGGGGGTAGGCTGGTTCATGGCTGGCCTGTGGAGTCAGCGTTGGTTCTGGCGGCAACGGATATGGTGACCGACGTGTCTCCTGCGGTAGCCCCCGTGGAACCCTCCTGAAACACGCAGATCCCGAAGTGCGTAGGCACACCGGTAGCGTTGGCCTCTTTCCACACGGTATTGGCGAAGGGCTTAGGCTTGCCTCCGCTGCCGGGGTACCAGAGAGTTCCTGTGGATTCGTACTCAGGTGTAGCCCCGTTAAGCGAGACCCGGAAGAGCCACTGTGTCCACGCATCCACGTCGGTCACGGAGGTAGTCGCGCCGCTGGTGTTGCTCTTGGCGCTGGTTGCAGCGAACTGGTTAGCGGTGGCGCTGAGGCGCCCGATGCCGGATGCAATGCCCCGGTTGGTTGCCTGGTCCGCTGCGGTTGAGTCAAGCAGGGCGAACCCCACCGAGATGCGGGCCTGGAAAGAGGGATCCGAGACGATGACCTCGAAAGGGGCTGCGCCGCTCTGGATATCCGCGACAGACACCCCCAACACCCCAGCGAGTACCGACAATGGCGCGGTGGCAAGGTAGCTGGCAGTGCGGAGCGTGCCCTGCAATGTCGATGCAGCACACGGGAAAGTCAGGCGCCCGGAGCCGTCATCAACGACCGGTCCAGTCAGCATAGAACTGGTATCGATGGTGTCCGTCATCCAAGCGAAGTCGAAGGGCACGCGGACAACGCCTGCGGCTGCGCCGCCGCCAGATGGGACCCCGCCACTTCCAGTCCCTGCGATTCCCTGGAACATCAGACAGCCTCGGCAGCGCGCTCGTAGAACGCAAGCCCGTAGGCAGTCCCAGCCGTTTCGCTGTAGACAGCAATCGCACTGCCTGGTTGGACAGGGAGAGAGCCCCAAGAGTCTGCTACGGCCTCGATGCCGTTGGCGGTGGCGAGGGCCGCATCCAGTGCTGTGCCAGCCACGACGCCCTCATTCAACAGCCAGCAGGTGTTCGCCTCTGGCTTGATGGCCAACACAAAGCAGCCGGGGGGGACGATGACAACGTCGGGGTATCGCACGTTGGATGCATCGACCGCCAGTCCGGAGCGACCGCGTGGGCCACCCATGGTCATGCTTGAGTAATCCCGCAGTGTTCCGGCCATGGTGAGCCTCCTTTGTCCCAACATTAGCACCAATGCGGTGTATTCGCACGCCACTATCCCAGTGGTGCGCGCTATGCTGTCCGTCTAAAGGAGTTCCACATGGGCGGGAAAGCAGCAGATCCAGACGGCGAACTGGTAGACGCACCCGGCAGCAGCCAATGGCGCTACGACGTGGACAGTCTCGCCAACGCTGGCGCGGGGCTGGTTTCGCTTCACCGGTCAGGGACGCCCACGCAGAACCAGCAGCACACGCTGTACTCCTTCGGCACTCTGTCTACAGTGCCCGCCCCGCCAAGTGGATGGACGAAGGCCACGGGCTACCGGTTGGTGCTCATGGGAGCCAGCGGTGTCCCCTTGGACGCGGTCAGCAATGCCAGTGTGCATCTCGAGGTCCGTAGCGTGATGTCTCCCGGCTCTCCGCTTATCGATCTTACCCTGTCCGGCTACAGCCAAACCCTGGGGTTCAACGGCAACATCGGGGACATGCGCGCCTATACCTACCCAATCAAGTTCAACCTGATGGTGACCGGCGACGTTCCACAGGGACTGAGTTGGTGCCAGTTGGTTTTGCAGTACGGGGCGACTACGCTGTAGGGAAATGAAATAGCGCACCAAGTGCGACTGTAGTTAGGATGTTCATGTCCAAGGGAGGACCCATGTTTCTGCTTCTTTCGCTTATCGCCTGCTTTGACGCTGACCCCAGCACCCTCGTTGTTGAGCCTGCGCCGGGCCTGTCCCTGTCTTTTGTGGAGATGCCCTGCGCCTACGAGGCGACCTTTGACCTGGACGCTCCGGAGTACACGATGCCAGCCGGTGCCGTGGTGGTTGGCGCGATGGAGTGTAGTGGTGAGGCGGGCCAAGAGATCTGCAGCAACGCAGAGGGCTGGTTCTACGTTGAGAGCTCGGAGGCCATTGTGGGTACCTGCTTCGATAGCAGTTCATCCGTGGTCATCAGCTACCTGGAGTAGCTTGCACGGTTCTGGGTACGGTCTGGAACACGACCTCTCCCGGCCATGTGCGCCGCGGGGTCTCCATCACCTGGACGAGGATGCCGTTGCCGCCGAGTGATGTAGAGTCCACCTTGAGCGTGTCGCCCGGACGTAGCCAGGCCCACAACGGGGACACCATTGCCGTGAATGTGCGCCGGGGTAGCGCGTTGGCTTGCGCTATCACAAGCCCAGCCTGGATAGCCGCGTTCCGCGTGTGCAGGACGGTGGATGAGATGGGTTGGCCTGGGCGGGGGCCGTAGGCTTGGGGGCTGGCACTGGAGGCGCAGAGGGCGGACTGGTCGGGCCCAACCGTGACCGTTTCGGAGTAGTCGCCCAGCCCGTAGCGGTAGGCAAAACGCATCACCACCGTGTTGATTACCTCCATGTCCCAAGAGATCGATCCGGTGAAGTGCAGGTCTACGCCTTCCGTCAGGGTGCCGCGGGGGGTGCGCTCCCAGGGCACATGGTAGGAGAACCAGATTCCCTTGTCCGATTGGTGCTCCCGGATAGGCAACACAGGCATCAGGCGCTCTCTGATGATGCTCATCCACTCCGCCCGGCCGTCGATGTAGACCCCAACGTCCCAGCCATTGAGCCGCGCCAATGTCGGGGCCAAGTTGTCGAAGTCGATGGGCAGTCCGGCTTGGCGTAGGCAGTAGTCCAGCACCATGCCGGCGCCGATGATGACCTCGTTTTTCCCGTTGCTGAGCCCACCGTGGACCAGGTTTGTCGTCAGGTTCCGGGTGTAGTTGGCAACGGTGCCATCCTCGTTTTCCCAGGATGCTCCCCCCGTATCCAGTGTGCCATCGGTACCGGTGATGTAGGAGGCTTGCCGCCTGATCCCGTTCTGGGTGCTGACCACGGTTGTGTTTACCGGTGCGGGCGTGTATCGGCCCGCAGATGCCAACTCTTGCCCGTCGTTGTAGACCACCACATCGCTTTCGGGGATGTTGTGCCCAGTGACCAGCGCAAAGTCCGTGGTGATGTTGCGTTGCCAACGGATGAGTGGGACGCCGTAGCACTTGCCCAAAGCGATGGGCCACATGCGGTCATGGCGCCCTTGGTCGTAGTACTCCGCGCTCGTCCCAATTGGGAGGGTGCCCTTGTAGCTGTCGGCGATGGTGTAGTCCTCGCCAGCCTGAAGCGACTCGGAGACAAGATCCCGGCGAACGGTGAGCACCATGGCTCCGCCGTCGCCGATGTCTTGGCTGATGGCCGATGCTGTGGCGTCCTGGATCAGGGTCTCGCGGGTGTCCCAGTCGGTGCCGGTCTCCCATAGGGCTACCTCCACACGCATAGCACCCGGCATGGCCCGATCTGTAGTGCCCGCCCGAAGGTTCAGGGGGTCGCCCACAATGGTGATCTGCACCGACTCAGCGCCATCTTGCTCAATAGTCCGGCGTGGCGGCTCATCGACACGCAGACCAGCTCGAGCTCCAATCACCCCGCCGGCCGCCCAAGAGATGGACATTGCCACCTCACTGATCCACAGCGTGCGGTCAGGGAGATCTACACGGGCAACCACCAAGACAGCCATCAGACCACCTCCTCAAAGGACAGTGTAGACGCTCGGACCCGCTCAAGAGTGTCCTGCTCCCCGTAGACGTTGACCAGTTTCTGAGTGGTCCCAGTCAACCGGAAGAGGCCGCCGTTGTTGTGGAAGCTGGTCTCCGTGGAGTTGAGCACCATGCCAACCACTCGGTTGGGACCTCCGAGGTAGCGGTGCAGCGCCGCCACTTCCTGATGCCAAGAGCGCACCGCGTCCAGGCTGGGCAGTAGCGGGAGCATCACCAGTTTCTGTGGGCCACCGAGAAGTGTGGGCGAGCTGTAGCCGTTGGCAGCCTTCTCCACCTTGACCGGGGTTCGTGTCCCCCGTGTCCAACCCCAAGCGGCATCTGAGCCGTCGCCAGCGTTCATGGTGACCCGGTTCCCCGCTTGGACGTAGCCGAGGGAGAAGTACCCGTCTGAAGTGTCCTGAACGGCGACCGTAACGGCCATGTAGCGTAGCCGTGCCTGGGTGACGTTGACCCATGCCTTGTCCATGAAGACCGTCACGTCTCCGGACTCAGCGGAGAGGTCAACGCCGCCGACATATAGAAAGGTCTCGGAGTTGTCCAAGATCTCGTAGGTGTTGCCGCTGGTTGCAAAGCGCATGAAGTAGCGGGCACCGGGTTTGCTGGCGTACTCATGTGGTACCAACTCCGCACCGGCTGCGAGGTCCAACCCAGCAGCGCCCACTTCGCCACCATCGAGCGCGTAAGTAGCAACCGCCGAGTCTACGTCCACACTGACGGCAGGGGAGCCCCAAGAGTCGGTGCCGTTGAACTCCACCTTGCATGTGCGGAAGTTGATCCCGAAGAGTTGCACCTGGTCCAGATGGAAACGGTCATTGGCGCCAGCATCAAAGACCACCCGCCAGAGCGCTGTGTCGTCCGTCGATTGGCATTGCTCCGACGGAGACGGGAAGCTCCAGATCGCTTCCTTCGGAAAGGAGGCAACCTGGGAGAGCTCATAGGCGTCACCAATGACGGCGCCTGTCCCGTAGCCACCAACAGCCAGTCCGGCATCCAGGTACATCGCACCCGAGTTGGAGAGCGCCCGCCCCAAAGCTGCGCTGTCCAGGTTTACGCCGATGGCGTCTGGCGCCATGCCCAGCCAAAGGAGGCTGATGTCGCTGGTTGCGTTGACACTCCCTCCAAAGCGGATGTCGTTTGTGGAAACGCTCCCGTCCTCAGCGATCTCCTGATCTGTAAGCAGGGCCGTCCATGCCGCGGTTTCAGTGTCGGCTCTCCTCCGGTAGAGGATGGTGCATAGTCCGGTGTTGGCCGTGGCTCCGCCGTCTCGCTCAAAGATGACGATGTACTCGGTTAGGCCGCTAAACTTCAGGGCGCCTGTGTCCGTAGCCAGAACGCCGGACGTGTCATAGGCGGCAATCCCGCCGGCGCTCAATCTGAGTTCAACCCATTGGGCGGTGCTGCCGCCAGTGCTCAGTTGGACACGCAGACGGCCTCGGGCGTTTGTGGTTGCGCCCCCGTTTGTTGAACCGACAACACACCGAACCCGGACACCGTTGCCACCGTTGCCCATTGCAGTGACCCAGTTTCCAGGGATGGAGTAGTCGGTGTTGCCGCCTGCTGACCCGGCGATGTTCCAACCGTCGGCAGTCATAGACACGGTGCCTCCCGTGCCTGTGGTGGTCTTGGTCCAAGTCAGGTTCGAAGGCTCGGACACAGGCCAATAGTGAAAGGTGTAATTGTCTCCCGCGTACTTGCCGTAGACCTGCTCGGAGAAGGAGCGGTTCCATCCCCCAAAGTAGGCGGCCAACACATGACCATCACTCACTGCCGCAACCCCTTGCGTGCGACCGAGCACGACCAGGTTCCCGCCCATCATCCCGGCGTTGAGCCCGTCCCATGTGTAGGCGTTTCCAAGGGAGTTGATGTCCAAGCCGATGTTGGCCGTGGCCTCTTGCGATTGGCCCACGCGCTGCCAGTTGGCGCCGCCATCATCTGAATAGTAGACATAGCTCCACCCGCTTGTGTCATCGACCACACGAACCGCCCAGAGCTCCCCTTGGTCTCCAGTGGTCAAGCAGCCCTGCTTGTTGTCTACGAGGCTGCTTGGAATGTCGGTCACCTCAGTCCATAGGGACTCATCATCGACGTTCCCGCCTGGGCTTAGCGACTGCTGGTAGACGACTCCGGTGTTGTCGTCTGCGTGGATGAGGACCACCGTTCCGTAGACCGTTGTGCGGGGGCGGTAGAGGGTGGTATTCCCTGCCCCTTCCAGCGAGAAGCTGATGCCCTCGGACGTGGAGAGGTAGCAGTCCACCGATGCACCGGTAGTCTCTCCGCAAACCAGCACCGCGGAGCCGTTGACCCATTCGGCGTTGATGATGTCGGAGTCGGTGACGAGGTTCGCCGCCGTGCTGCTCAGGTGGGTCCAGGTGTCCCCGTTGTCATCGCTGTACCAGGCTGCGACGAACCGGTCTGTAGAGCCTCCAGTAAAAGGGCTCTCAACTCGGGCATAGGCAATCAGGCGCCCCGCGTCGGTGATCAGTAGACCAGGCTGCCCCGTTAGCCCCTTCAGAACGGGGGCTGTGGTGCTGGTGTGAATAGTCACCGTCGACCACGCATCGAGCCGGTCTGTCTTGTAGAAGAACGTCAGGGTGTCGTTGGTGGTGTCGTCGTAGGCAACAAAGCCCGCTCTCCCGTTGTGGCATGTCCGGAGGTGCGAGGGCTGGCCGTAGGTGTTGCTCCCGTCGTTGTAGGCGGGCCGGTCCAGAAAGCTGGTGAATGGCCGGTCTACCCATGCCCGCTGCGCAGTGCTTGTTTCTCCGTTCAGACGCCACGTCAGCCGAGCGCCTGCGGTAGCCGTGGCTGGAGGGATGTAGCCCTCTGGGTTGCCGCCGCTCTCCATCGTCAGAGAGAGCGCGACCGGGGTGACGTCGGGGTCAACGTGCTCAGCCCAGAGCTTCAGCGTCCCGACATTGCCGGTGTCTGGAATGGGACCCTGCCGGATCGCGGCGCCTCTCTCTGAGGTGGCCGACAAGACCCGGTCAGCGGTGAGGATGGCGCAGGGAGGGAGAAGATAGCGGGCCATAGTTTAGGCTCCCTGGAAGCTGGAGAAGAGACCGGAGATAGAGCGTTGTCTCTGTAGTGTACGCGAGAGCGAACCACCACTGGAGCCCCGCGCCAATGCTCGAGCGGCGTCCTTCAGGTCTTCAGCAGCTTCAACCAAGGCATCGGCAGCCTGAGCCAATCCCCCATCCGTGTCGCCTACCTCAGCGGTGGCCACCTCGGTGCGGCTACCCTGGGTGAAGGTCTCGCCATCTTCACTACCGCTTGATGTATCGACGCTGGAGGCGACAGCACTCATAGCGCCGGACCCAACAGCGGCGATAGCTGCACCAGCGCCAAACATGGCCGCCTTGGGGATATTGCCAGTGGCGGCGTAGGCAATAGCCTTGGTTGCGAAGTAGCCCGCGAGTTGCATTAGTAGGTCGCTGATGAGCTGCAAGCCTTGCTTCTTCAATGTTTGGCCAAGACTTATGTCCTCGTCCAACAAGGCTGAACCACCCGCACGGGCTATAGCTAAAGTAGCGTCTGCACCCTGCTCGGCGATAGCCATTCTGCGGGCTTGGGTCTCCTCCAGAATACGCAGGCGCTCCTCTGCTGCTGCCTCCTCCGCGTCCGCCCAGTCTTTGTACTGCTGCTCACGGAGTTTGGTTGCATCGTCCCAGGCTTGCGCGGCCTCTTCCGCCTCCTCGTCCCGGTACTGCTGGAGGATGGAGCCGATAAGGTCCTGCCGCTCTTTGAGGGCAACCACCTCCGGGTCTTCCCCTGGGTTGCCGTCCTTCTTCTTCCGTGTAGTGGTCCCGCCAGTGCCGGACTCTTCGATGCGCTTGAGTATGGCCTCGGTCTCAGCATCGATGGCGCGTATCTCAGCGCGGATAGGTGCAGTCTCAGCTTTGATGGCGTTCATCGCCTTACGGGATGATGCGGCCTGCCGTTCATTGGCGGCGGCGTCGCTCAAGAGCCCATCTTGGAAGTCCCCTTGTATTCCCCACAATTCGGCTGCTGCTGTCAATAAACTGGCCGACCACTCAGCCGTAATAGCGTCAAGTCCGTAGGTCAGCCCCTCTACAGCCTTCACGCCTAAGTAGATTTTGTCCCATGACGTAGCAATCGCGCCCGTGCTTTCAACCACGAACATCAGTGAGCCCTTGAGCCACATCCCAGTAGCCTGGGCGATGTCGGACACAAGATCTTCGTTTTCAATCAGCAGGCGGTTGATCTCCGTGATCGCCGTCTTGGACGCATCGTAGAAGCCGGCGTCTGCCACTTGCCGCTGGAAGTCGCCCCAACTGTCCTTCAGGTTGGACACCTGCCCGTTGAGCGTGGCAGCAAGTCGGGCGCTGCCGCCTTCGTACTCTTCCAAGGTGGTCAGCAGCTCCTCTCGGAATTGGCCGATCTCCATGTTGGTGGCCTTGATGCCCGTCCGGAGTTCAATCGCCGCCAACACCCCGCGCTCTCGGAGTACATCAGCAGCACCGGCACCGCCAGCAAAGGCACGACCGACCGCACCCGCGGCGTCAGAGAGCTCCAAGCCAAGCGCCGCGCTCAGGTCCAGCACCTTGGGCAGCACCTTCTCCGCGTCCACACCAAATCCGCGCAGGCTGGCCTCTGCTTCCACGATGCCTGGGAGCTCAAAGGGCGTGGTCTTGCCGATGTTGGCAAGCTCTTGCATCCGGTCCCGCGCATCCTCAGCGCTGCCCATGAGGGTCGTCAGCCGTGTGGACAGGGTCTCGAACTGCGCACCCTCTTCAAGCACACCCTTGGCAAAGAGCCCGGTAGCGCCAGCAGCACCCACGACCGCAGCAAAGCCAGCCTTGAGAGCAGCGCCGGCCATCTCGCCCGTCTTGTTGGCGATGGGGCCAACCTTGCTCAGCTCCTTCTTGAGGGATGAGAGGTCGGCGCCTACTGCAAATACTACTGGCTCAGCCATTAGGGCCTCGGCGGTGGTGCGGGGTGTGCGTCAGTGGAAAGGGAGCCTCGGAGTGTCCAAGCTCTCCCAATCCAGAGGTCGCGGTCAGATTCAGGCAGGGCAGCGAACTCAGCCCAAGAGCGACATGATGCCGCCTCCATGGCCAAGACTCGGAGCCCCGCCGCTGTCACGTCGCCTCTTCGGGCGGTGAGTCGTTTCCCGCCGCTTGTGCCTGCGCGATGGTGGTCAGGTCGCCATGCTGGAGGACGTTGTAGCCCTTGAGCAGCTTCAGCAGGTCACCCTCTCGGATGTTGGCCTGCGCCAGCTCGGCACGGATGGAGTCGGCAAGCTTGACCAAGTCCTTCTGATCCGTCGGCATCGGCGAGGGGTAGACCATGTCCAACTCGCCACCCTCGGCCAGAACCTTGCCGACCATCAGGTAGTACCGACGGCTCAGCCAGTTCAGCACGCGGGGGTCGTTGTCGTCGAGCTTGATGGCCTTGCGTGGTTCGCCCACGGTCGCCTTCCAATCGCAAGGGCGCTGCCACACACGTTGCATCTCGTCCTCCCATCCAACGATAGGGGCAACCAGGCGCAGCTCGAGCGTCTCAGTGCCACGGGTAAGGGTGACGGTGGTGGATGCGTGCTTTGCAAATGACTTCATGGTGTCCTCCCAGGACTCTCAAAGGAAAGCGGCAGCATCTACGGACGGTCCCTTTCGGGCGCAGATGCCACCGCAAGGGGATCAGGTGATCGAGGTCGGCCCGTTCTCATGGATGCGCAAGGCCACGTCCACAAAGAGGATGCCGTCTCGCTCCACTTCGGTACCGCTCAGGTACTCGCAGTAGGTGTACTTGACGACCTGGGCGGTACCGGCGCTGTTGGTGTAGGTCAGGTCCATTCCAAAGAGGAACTTGCCAGCGGTGCCGGTGGAGGTCAGTGCGATGGCGTTGACGGTCTCGCCCTTCATGAACTCCAAAGGGGTTTGGACGGTGGATCCCAGCCAGGACTTGGCGCCAAAGCTCAGGGTCACATCGGTTTCGCTGTCGTCCGTATCCAGGACCACTGCTCCACCGGTTGGGCGGCGGCCATTGGGCTTGTAGCTGGCCGAGACGCGCTGCTGGTCCACGAAGGCGAGAACGCCGTCAAAGTCAACCATGGACTGGGTGATCGGCGAACCGGTCCCATCAAAGAGGGTGAGCGCCTTGAGCACTTTGGTGAAAGGGGCGACACCTGCGCCGTAGTCGATTGCAGCCATGGTGGCCTCCTATGCGGTTCTGTAGGCATCCCAGAACACGGGAGCGGTGACGACGGATCTGTCGTACCCCTCAAGCGAGCTGAGATGTTGATGGGTGGGTGGGCTAACGGAGCGGATTGTGTGCGCTCCGGGTAGGGCTACGGCTGACCCGGACGTATAGTCCTGCAGGGTCACCGAGATCGTGGTCATCGCGTCCCGCAGGTCGTCCACGGCGTTGCTCAGGTCGTAGGCGTTCACCGTGCCGTCGTCGCCCATGCTTGGCCAGTAGACCGTAGCAGCGAAGAGAGCGGAGACCTTCTGCGTACGGACACCGGAAAAGCCCACGATGGTCTCGGAGACCGGACGCAGCGTCCACCGGATGAAGGCGGAGGCGTCGTGCTGGGGCTGGGTGTCGAAGCGCATGGCAGGGGTGCCGGCGATGGTCAGGCCAGCGGCCCACACATACAGCGTGCTCTCTGCGTTGCGCCAGCGGTTGCTTGGGTCGATGCTCACAGCGCGTCCTGTAGTGCGGGTGTACCGAGGGCAAGGATCAACTCTTCCCCGTCCTCGGCCACCCTTTGGAGCGCTACGGCTACGTGATGCCCTGCGCGCATGTAGACGGTCCCGTTCTCCACGAGTTCGGCGTACTCTACCGAGTTGGTGATGGTCGCCATGGTGCGGCCGTCAGTGGTGCGTACGGTGCCCTTGCCGTCTCCGGAGTGGGCGTCGTTGGTTGGACCTGCAGCACCCAGTCCAAGTGCAAGAGAGCCAACACCCCACGCAGCCCGATAGCGGCCGAAGTCCACGCGGATAGGGTTGCCCCATGCGCCGGTCGTGATGCTAACCACGATGTCCCGCACGCCGTCAAAGGCAAGCTTGCGCACGATCTGGTTCTGGATGCCGGGTAGCTCCTTCTCCAGTTTGGCGAGGGCGGCGTTTAGCCGGGCGTTGTCGATGGTAATGCTAAGCATGGACTCGGACCCGCATACGGTAGTGCGAGCTCAGCGGCGGAGTCTCAACCGGGCTGACCACCTTGTGCCGTGCGCTGTCGATGGTGCAAAAGCTGTCCAACGTTGGGGGCGTGCTGACCGACTCCTGCAGGATGAGCAACCAGGCGTCGCCGCTCTTGGCCCCGTCCGTGTCGTTGACCTCCTTCTGCGAGAGCACCGCGCGCCAGCCAATGAAGGTGTCGTCATCCGTCAGGCGCGTCACCGCACCCGTGGCCAGGTTGAAGACCGTAGCCGCCGTGGGTGTGCTGAACACGACCGCCACCGGGAGAGACCCGAGGGTCAGCAGGCCGTTGATGTCAGCCTTCAAGCTCTCGGCTTGGATGTCGTTCATCAGCGCGGAGCGGGAGAGGTTCACTGGCCGCCGTCCTGGAAGTGGGCGAGTTCCCAATCCATGGGCCCAGTCTTGAGCACGGAGATGGTGGGCATGTCGCCGCCGAGGATGCCCAGCGCCGTCTTGATAGCGGCCACCTGCGCCGTGTCATCGTAGGTCACACCCTGCACGTTGGCGCGCTTGATACGGTAGCTCTGCGCCGTCAGGAGAGCCTTGAGGGCTTCGATCTGCCCACCCACTACCGTGGTGCCGACCGTCAGGAAGTAGGTGATCTCCTCATCCGTGAACACCCATGCACTGCCCGCGCCCGTGTCACCGATGCCGAGCCGTACCTTGCCGATGTCGTTGGAGAGGTCGTATGTCGTCGCCATGCTGTCCTCCTTCGTTTGGTCGCTCTCCCGTCAACCCCGGCGACCGTCGCACCGGGGAGGACGTGGGAACGGCTCAACCCGTAGGCTGAGCTGCCCAAGTCAAATCAGGATGCAGCCTTGTTGTTGGCCTGCATTCCGCGCCAGTCAACGAAGCCGCCTCCCCAGTAGTCGAGCAACTGCACGACGATCTGGTTCTGCTTCTCGTTCTCGTAGGTGCGGAAGGCTGGCCCACCACCCTGCTCGTAGAAGCGGAGACCGGGGCTGGTGCCCTTGAGCCACCAAGCCGAAGCGCTGGCGGTGTCGGTCAGGAAGGGGGAGACCAGCAGACCAAGGGTGCCCTGGTGGATGTTGATGTCGTTGTTGGCACCACCGGGGAGCAACTGCGAGTTCAGCAGCACACGGGCGGTGGCTTCCATGGAGGGCGGAACCACGATGGTCTGCGCCATGTTCATGATGCGCTTACCCCGGTCGTCCACTGCGGAAGTCTGCTGCATCTCGATCTTGGCTGCCGTGAGGTTGGCCGAGGTCAAGGTGCGGGACACACCGTAGTTGGCGTAGGTTCCGGTGCCCACAGCGATGGGGTGCGCGGCACTGAAGCCGGGCTGTCCGTCGTAGATGAACAGAGGGTTGGGGTCGCTGTTGCCGGGGAAGCTGCCGTCAAAGATGCTGTTACCAGCGGACAGGGTAGCCTTCTGCATGAGGTCGGCGACGTACTGCTCACGCTGGTACGCGGCATTGCGGCCAACGCTGCGGGCCCACTCGGTGATCAGGTCTTCGATCTCGGTGCTGGATGCAGCCTCAACCATGCGACGGTCAAGGGGGAGCTCCTTACCGTAGCTGCGGACCTTGATCTGCCAGGTGTAGCCCTCTTCCAGGCGGTCTTGGCCGAAGCCCTCGTTGTCCATGCGCTCGTCCAAGTCGGAGCCACCGATGATGGTGGTTCCCTTGGTGCCGTACATGTTGGCGGCATTGACGGGGCGGACATCTGCGACCATGCCACGAACGCCGGGAACGTCCTCGTAGGCTTGGAACATGACGGGGTAGGCGCTCTGGGTGACGAGTTCCGGGATATGAGTGGCGTCCATTTGTGACTCCGTTCGGGGCGCTGCCCCTTGAAGGTGTGGGGCACTGCCCCGAGCAAGGTGGGGAAGGCTTAGACGCGCACAACGTCGCAGGTGTTGAGGTCAACATCGACGGACACGACCAACAGGTCTGCGGTCGTGGTGCCGTTGATGTCGATGCTCCGGCCGTCTGCGCCGATGTCCAGAGCGGTGCCAACGAGAGCCTGCGTCACGCTGCCGGCGTCAGCAGGGAAGCGGTAGATGTTCTCCTTGGAGATGTCCATCAGGACGCTGGTGCCACCGTCAGCCGAAGGGCTGGCAGCGTCGCCCATTGCGAAGCCGGAAACGGCCTCAGCAGCGGCATCACAGCGGCGGTAGTAGCCAGCGGTTGCACCGGCAGTGGTCAGGGCATCACCCTCAACAACAGCGGCAGAGCCGTCATCGAGGAGAACGCGGACGTTGGCAACGACCTTGTGGAGTCCGTAGTTGTCAGCCATTTGGGGGCCTCTCTTGGGAAAGTGGCCCCGTAGGGCCGGTTAAGACTTCTTCTTCTTCGAACGGATGAGGTTCAGCGCCGACTCAAGGTCCAGCATCTTGTGGTTCTGCATCAGGCGCTCGGCCTCTTGCTTCTCCGCAGGGGTGGACTCGATCTGAGTGGTTGGCAACTTGCCGCCACCGCCCATGGTGCCGGTAGGGCCGCTGGGGGTGAGAGCCTTCAAGCGCTCCACCTGAGCCAAGGTCGCGTCTGCGTCCAAGCCTGCAGGCACCAACGCCTTGAGGTTGTCCGGCAGGGCTTCCACCGCAGCGGTAGCCTTGGCGGTCTGAGCCTCCACCCGTGCCGCTTCCTTCGCCTTGTAGGCTTCAAGCTCCACACTGGCAGCGGTGCGCTCGGCGTTGCTCTCTTCGTAGAGCTGCTTAAAGCGTCCCTGCTCTTCGGCTGCCTTGACCCGGTCCTCTTCCTGCTTCGCCTTGATGGCTGCAAGTTCGGCTTCCAGGGCTTGACGTTGTGCCCGCTCTGCCTTGAGTGCCTTTAGGCGCCCCTCGGCTGCTGGGTCAACGACCGGCGGCTTGCCGTCTCCACCTTCGCCGCCGTCTCCGTCATCGACAGAGCAGAGGGTTGGGTTGAGACCGTTCATCATCCGTAGTGCAAAGAGCATTGTGCGCATCCTCCATCTCCCGATTGTGCCTAAAGGCTCCCACTTTCATGGGTGTTGCGGCGGAGTCCCGCTGGAATGGCTACGTGCGAATCGTACCGCATTGTCCCATAATGGGCAACAAAGGAGCCGATAATGTCTGCATTGTACCGAATTGAGAAGTACCTCACCGCCAGTCGCATCGTTTTGGAGGGCGCCCCGTCCGGGGTCTACGTTGAGCAGCACGCCTGTCCGCACGTGGCTGCAAGACGCCTCGAAGCACTGAACGCCACCGCCAAGCCCAAGGCACGCAAGGTGCCCACTCCAGTGGTTGAGCCTGGTGCAACGCCCGGCAAGACCGCCGAACTACCCTTGGACGTGGCTAACCTGTCCGTGCTGGATGGCTCACTGTCCCGGCTCGCGACCGCGCTCGGTGATGGCACCTGCGACGACTACTTGGCTGCGCTGCTCGAGGCGGAGGAGAATGGCAAGACCCGAAAGGGTGCGGTGGCCATGATCAAGAGCCGCATGGGTGAGATCTAAGCAGGTGACGGCAACTCGGACAAGGTCAGGATGCGCGTCACATCAGCGAAGCCGCCTATCCCCACCTTGCCCTGTTGGTAGAGCTCGTACCGGGCTGGCCCAAGGATCTCAATCTTGCGGGCCACCGACTGCCGAGAGAACCACTCCGGGTAGGTCATGTTCTGGGGCAGGCTACCGTCCAGCCGCTCACGGTCACGACGGGTCAACCCAACCGGTAGCCCCAGCTCTTGCCACGACTTGGTCAGGGGCGCATCGAAGCACCGGCAGCGGGGGTGCAGCGGGGGTGTGATGTGTGGGCCGTGGATGGGGTTGGGCAGCAGCGTCCCATCCGGCCCATAGAGCCACGTCACATTGTGCAGCGGCGCGCAGACCATGCATGTCCGGGTGTCCAGCGTTGCAAGCCGGGTGACGCCCTTGATCACATCTAAGTTCGCCGCGTAGGTGTCGTGGGCCACGCTGTTGGCCACGCGCTGGATCTCCGTCCGGGCGATGTTGCTGGCTTGGTTCTTGTACGCTTCCACGAAGCCCGAAGCAGACCGGATAGCCTTCGCGGCCTTGTCCATACTGGCACCCTGAGCAAGCGCAGTCGCCACCTCACGGGTGACCCGGTCGCGCATCTCCAACAGGCTAACGTCGATGGCCTCGCTCCACGTCCGCACACCGATGGGCGTGGTCAGCGCCTTCACCACCTGAGCGTCGGGTACACCCCCAAGCATGGCGTGAATAGCCGTCGGGGTGGCCGCCTCCAGACCAGCCAGAACAGCGGGGCCCTCTGACACTGCGGTGGCGGTGAGCTCGGAGCCAAGCCGTTCACGCAACGCCTCGCGGGCAGTCCTCACCCGTCCGTCAAGCTCCGACTGCAGCGCCTCAAGCCGCGCCCTCTCCCTACTGGGTAGCGCGTCCTCACCTTCTACGGCGTCCGCTATGGCGTCCAGCTCACGCGAAACGTTGCCCATCGCCTGCTCATAGGCGCCAAGCATGTCCCGCACGGTGGCCGTCTCCAAGCGGAGCAGCCGCAAGCGGTGGCTAACGGCGTAGTCGGCCAGGTCCTGGTTCGCGCTGGGCATCAGCCCCCAACCTGAACGCTAAGGATTTGCATGAGGTAGCCCTCCTTGGCATAGACTCAGTATAGCCAGATTGGGATAGTGTGTTGCTTCAATCGGCATAGTCGCTGCGTTAAGATGTAGGGGTCTGGGAGGACAACATGGAGAAAATTAGCAAAATCATCGAGCGCTTGCTGAGTATCAACCTGGGTCAAGTCGAAGACCTTTGGGTCAGCCGCCTTAACGGTGGTCAAGTACGGCTCACCTTTGGCGGCCATCGGTATGCCATCAGCCATTCCGGCAAGTTCCACGTCTCTGAGGTGGCAGACGGGTGCCTGTGCGGGAATGATCGCGCAAAGGCGCTTCAAGGCAGGATGAACAACGCCAACCAGACTGCGGCCAAGAAGCACCGCGAGGTGTACAACATCGTCACCCAGTACCTGACTGCCTACGATGTGCCGTGGTCACCCGAGGACAGCTCGGAGGTCATCGTTAAGACGCTGCTCGAAGCAGCCGCAGCCCTCGCACGCGAGGAGTCAAGCGAAGCCCAGATGAAGCGTCTGAAGCGTGCGGCGGACAACTTGGTGGAGTCGGCTGCCAAGCTGAGTGCAGAAGCAAACGGCAAGATAAACAATACGGCGCCGCTTCCTGGCCCAGAGTATTTCTCCCTGTTTGAAATACCAGGGGTGGTAGGCCCCTTGAACACCAGCGAGCAGTTCTGGAC
>OLHI01000036.1_pt1 | contig 42793 bp, 33 predicted proteins | sample 1609501 | NCBI WGS metagenome assembly OLHI01 (sample SAMN05416862, study PRJEB24817) | seawater metagenome | isolation source: Sea water | place: Canada:Atlantic | collected 2013-11 | reverse complement strand
GTCGGCAGCGTCAGATGTGTATAAGAGACAGGGGTCATGGCGTTCTGCCCAGGTATGCCATGGGGAGCTGCCTATCCTAATAATAAAATTATCGGAGGTTTGTTGGAGGAGCTAACAAACCAACTGGAAACCATGGACCCCCCCGCTGCTGAAAAACGCTCCTGCACTTTAGAGAATTTTGGTCCTGAAATAGTTTACGATCATGATATTGCGACTCTTACAATGTTCGAGATGCTCAAAGGTGCTCGAGTACAAGTCTACTTAAATGCAACCGCAATTGAACCAGTGATGCACAAAAAAAACATTGAATCAGTCTCCTGCTTTGATCGAAATGGTCCCTTCACAGTTAAACCTCGAATTGTTATAGACTGCTCTGGTGATGGCGATATTTCTGCTAAAGCGGGCGTGCCGTTCACGATTGGAGACCACAATGGAAATAGTATGGGAGTAACCTGTTCGTTCCATATGATCGGTGTCAATTGGAAGGAAGCTTTTGCTGAATCAGACCCCTACTTTACAAAATATACAGCTAAAGGCATCTCGGAAGGCAGAATCCACGAAGATCTTGCCAAATTATACCTCATGAAAGGATTTCATCAGGACAGTGTATTTTGCAATTCTGTTCATATTAGAGGTGTAGACGGCACAGACCCAATGGCGGTAAGTTTGGCAACTCAAGAAGGACGTCGACGCTGCTATCAACTAGCCCAATTCTTGCGCTTAGATATACCCGGTTTTTCCAAAGCCTACATGACCCAATTATCTCCTACTGTCGGTGTTCGTGAAACTCGCAAGCTGGAGGCTATTTATAAAATAAAGGGGGAAGATCTTGCTAATGGCACTAAATTCTCTGATGGTGTGGTCTGCTGTGACAATCCTATCGATGATGTTATGCGAGATAAAGCTGGCATGACCCATGAAGCAGTCGTTAATAATGGCAACTACTATACCATCCCATTTCGTGCTCTAGTGCCGACTAATATTCAAAACCTCATGTTTGCAGGGCGCATCGTTTGCGCTGACCCCATCGCTTTTGCCTCCGTGCGAGGAATGCCTCAATGTATGACTATGGGCCAAGCTACAGGAACAGCTGCCGCTTTAGCTCTGCGAGACAAAATATCAGTTCAGGAAGTCAATAGAGACAGGTTAGTAACTGAGCTTACAAGGCAGGGAGTTCATGGTCTTGGTAATAATAAATTGAATTAAAGATTTGGTGCTCCGCTTCCCCAGTCTAAATGCATATGGAAGATTCAAAAAAAACCATTTACCGCATCTTCAAAATAACCTATCCTGTAGAGATAGGAGATACTTTTTTGCTAAAAATAACACAAGATAAAAAGTTATTTTTTTATCTTGAATAATAAGAATATTCTTACGCGACAATATTGAGGGGAATTAAATGACCATTTCGAACCAGTCTGAGAAGAGAATTTCGCTAAAACAGAAGCTAATTGTAACGTCAGTATCATCAGCCTTGGGATTGGCAATGGCGCCTCTAACTTGGGGAGCTGAAGCATCCTTGGAAGAAGTAATCGTAACGGCACGGCAACGGGCAGAATCATCTCAAGATGTGCCGATGACAATCGATACTGTTTCCGGTGAAGATATTCAAAAGCAGGGCATCACCACTCTACAAGATTTTTCTAGATTTGTTTCAGGGCTTAACGTCACAACAACAGCTGCCGGGCAAAACACAATTGTGTTTCGTGGTGTGAGTGATGGTGGTGGATTCCTCGTTGATCCTACCGCGGCCATTTATCTTGATGAGCAGGCTATGTCGATGACGTCAATGGCGCCTGATATTTATCCAGTGGATATCGCTCGTATAGAAGCCCTATCTGGACCACAATCAACATTGTTTGGCGCTTCATCGCAAACTGGTACTATTCGTGTAATCACCAACAAACCTGACGCCTCAGGCGATGAAGCTTCTGGCAATATCGGTATAGGGCTGTCAACAGTCAAAGGTGGCGACGCTGGGCATGATTTTGATGCCACCCTAAATATTCCTCTTATAGAAGATAAGCTAGCTGTGCGTTTCTCAGCCTTTAGCGCGGAAGATGGTGGTTTCATTGATAACGTTTTAGGAAATACTGTTGTAGATGAGTATTCTGGCGCCGGTGGCTTGAAAAATAATGCCAATATGGTTGAAAAAGATATCAACAATGTTGAATGGTCTGGCGCAAGAGCTTCTGCCAAATGGCTAATCTCAGATGACTGGTCAAGTACACTAACTCACAACTACCAAAAAATTGAGGCTAACGGCTTCAATGATATGGACGCTTCTGTGGGCGATTTGGAAACGATTAAGTTTTATGATGAATTTCGAAATGATAAATGGGAACAAACCAGCCTCGTTATCGATGGTGACTTAGGGTTTGCTCAACTAACTGTAGCTGCATCGTACTATGATCGTGAAACACTTTATCAACACGACACCCAATCTTACGCTGCCTATTTCATGTATACCATTGGTGTATATGCTGGATACGCAACTTATGATTTCGGTGCGGATCCCGTTGGCTACCTAACTAATGACCAAGTTAATACGTCTAAAACGCTGGAAGTTAGATTAACTAATTCAACTGATAAACTCAGCTGGACAGCAGGTATGTTCTTCATGGACTCTGATGAACACTGGGACTTCTATAGTTATACAGACGACTATGGCGACTCCCCTGCCTACGCCGCTTGGAGTGCTTATGCGGCCTATTACAATGTAACAATCTCTCCAGATGCAGCGTGGTGGTACTCAGGCCAATCTACCACCCGAGAAGATAAAGCGATCTTTGGTGAAATGGATATCAATTTATCAGAAAGACTTTCACTCCTTGTCGGTGGCCGTTGGTATGAGGTTGATAGAAATATTGAATACATGGTGGAGAAGCCTTCGGGTTTTGCTAACTTATCCACACCGCCGAGAGATGCACTAGATGATGGCTTTACTCCCAAAGTGGGCCTCCAATATGACCTGACGGATAACATGATGGTCTGGGGTGTCTATTCTGAGGGCTATCGTGTAGGTGGTACAAACCGAGGCAGGGGTATACCTACTCTGCCGGTAAATTATGAATCAGATATCATCGAGAACATGGAGCTAGGTTTAAAATCAACATGGATGGATGACACTGTCCAGGTAAACGCAACTTTCTATGACATGGTATGGAAAGATATGCAACTTGAGGTAACAGATCCAAGCTTCGCCATTGGGGAGCCTTGGCAGGCGGTCGTTGCTAACCTGGGTGACGCTACTGTGAAGGGAATGGATATCAGCATTACTGCGGTTCTCAATGAGAATATCCAAATGGGTTTCAGTCTAACTCGAATCTTTGACGCCTATGTTAATACTCCTGAAAGCTTCCCTGATGATCGTTTTGATGGAGGCCAAGCGTCTTTAGGCCTTGATCCAAAATCGGATCTGCCTATGTTCGCAGACACCTCGTACTCCTTCTACATAGAATATTCCGACCAGCTATCGTTTCTCGGGGGCGGGGAGGGTTATGCGAGGCTTCAACATAGTTTCGAAGGCACATCACTCAATCAGTTAGGAGATGGAGATCCTGCTCCTCAGCAGGAGAATGGTGACTATCGGCTTACTGATCTGATCCTGGGCTATGACATGGGTGACTGGAAAGCGCAGTTAAGTCTAAATAATATTAGTGATGAAAGAGGCGTTACTTACAGAGATTCATCGGACTTTGATCCGTTCTATGGCCGCAATAGTGACAATATAGTTCGACCAAGAAATTATAATTTCTCAATCAGACGCTTCTTCTGATTTATAGCTGAATGTCAGAGCTTAAACTCTGATGTAAAAAAGGCACGCCTAGCGTGCCTTTTTTACATCATCCCAATTACTCAAATGGCCAGACCTCTAAGCCGTGAATGGCATTGCGAATATCCATGGTTAAGTTCACAGCGGCTATACGTTCTCCGCTGCGGATATCATATAAACTAACGGTGGATGGTGATGAGCCAGCCGCAACCACTTGGTCATTTACTGTACAGAGACCCCGACCAAATGCCTGCCTTGCAATCTGAGTGCTATCTACACCATGAAACTGCAAATCTTCCTCATTATATGATGGAACCTTGAACACCTTTGAGTCCCCCGCCCGATCAATGTAACGGAGAACATCGCTTTTAGTATCATTAAAAATAATCCCATTCAAAAACGGTTTGGCATTGTGCACTCCCTCAGGGAGACTGCAAACTTGCGCAATAGTCATATCAGAAAATAATCTCAAAAGAGCACGACTATGCAACCCACTAAAATAAACACCATCCTCTGCCACATATACCATGTTAATGTGGTAATTATTCGAAAATGGCGGTCCATTTTTAGCTAAGGGATCAAAGCGTTGGCCTATCCAGTCATTGCCATTTTTAGTCAGGTACAAACCCCAGTTAAAATTTAATGTATTCAGGTTAAAAACTAATAAACTGTCATAACCAGTAGAGGTTAAAAACAGCAAATGATCTCTTCGACTTATTTCGTGGCAATGCTTTAGGTATTCATTTTTATAGGAGCCTAATAATTCAAAATTAGAGCTGTAACAAAACAACTCATCACTCGCCGCGATCCATATTTGGTCATTGTGAAAGGTAATTCCACGCAGCCCTCGGTCCCAACCTCGGCCAGCAAAATCAATATCGCCTTTGTTCCAATCAATATGTTGCTCTACAGCTAGGGTATTGAAGTCAATTGTGTACACACCTCCATGACTTTGCCCCTTTTCACTACCTCTCACCACTGATGTAGCAATCAACTTAGGAAGAGTCATAGCAATTACCGTAAAATAACCGAAGGATCAGATGGATCTAATAAGGGCTCTAAGGTCTCTTTTAAATCATCAATGTGTGATTCAAAACGCATCCAAGTATTTACAGATTGATTGTAAATAGGCTGCCTTACCTGCTCAGAACTCGCGGTTCTAACTGATCGCTTGGTCTCATGGAAGTTTACGCAACCCTCCTCGAAAGGAAGACCACAATAGTCTAAAATACGTTTAACTTGAGTGTCCAAATCCTGAACAACCTCTTCATACTGAACGCGTAATACTTTGTTTGGTAGCACCTCATCCCAATGTTTCATTAAACTATCATATTCAATGTAAAACTCGCCAAGTTCAAATAGGTCATAGGTGAAAGTCTGTCCTCTAGCAAAATGCTGCTTGAAACAACCCACACAACTATCCAAAGGGTGACGGCGTGCGTCAATAATTTTAGCATTAGGTAATATCGCCTGAAGCAACCCTACGTGAGCGAAATTATTTGGCATCTTATCCGTAAAATAAGGCGCTCCTCTTCGGTGACGCTCGACCCTGCTTAAATACTCCTGACCCAAGCTGGTTAATTCGGTATCGCTCATCTCAAGAATCCCTCCCGGAAATGAACGACCTTTATGCTTATCAGCTATCATTTGTGACACGATTCCAAGATCGGGTAATTCACTAGTTCCATCAACTAAACTATGGCTGGCCAAAATTTGCTCTAATAACGTAGACCCTGATCTGGGAAGTCCAACAATAAAAATCGGCGCTGGATCCTGAATGCCAGGCGCGGCCTTTTTAATGCGCTTAAAGAAGTCCTCACTGTAGGTTTCTTTCATCTTTTGATGAGCAATCTCGGTTTGAACTGGATCATAGATAATGCTATTTCTATGTTCTAAATTACCTTGGCTGTAATATTCAAATGCGCGATCATAGTCTTTGTTATCCTCAAAGGCTTTACCCAAACTAAAGGCAAAATGAGTTATTGATTCCGAGTCCAGTTCAGGCTGAGCAATGCGCTGAGCCATATCATCAATTTCTTCATCACTAAAACGGAATGTTTTTAGATTAGATAGACTAAAATATATCTCCCCTAGATTTGGACGCAATGCGATTCCCGCTCTATAGGATGCAATGCCACCCTCTTGGTCTCCGAGAGTCTTAAGCACATGACCCAGACCCACATGAGCACCCGCTAATTCAGGGTCAATTTCTATCGCGGACCTATAGGAGTCAGCAGCATCTTCGGTTCGACCTGCTTTGGCAAGCGCCGCAGCATATAGATAGTGCGTCGTTGCGTTTTTAGAATCATGAGTAAGGGCATCTCCTAGAGCAACAATGGCCTCCTCTTCCTTGCCTTGTTCATTTAGCGTGGCCCCAAGGTCATGCCAAGCAATAATAAATCGAGGTGCAAGCGTGACAATTTTTCTTAGTAGCTTCACCGCATCATCATGAGCACCTGCATGAATAGCAATTCGAGCTAAAAGCAAGCCTGCGTTCACATCTCTTGGATTGCTGTTAACAAGCTCTTTCGCTAAGACCTCAGCTTCTCGGAATTTGCCTTCCACAAATAACATGGTGGCCTTTTCTAAACTGGCCTGAACAGGTGACAAACTACCTGCATGTTTAAGTGCCGCATCACCGGCTTCATCTCGTCCTAAGTTTTTGAGGGCTCCACCCAATTTAAAGAATGCACCTGAACTGTCTGGTTTGAGTTCAATGGCTGCCTGAAGCGGAATAAGAGCTTCTTCTGACTTACCTAAATTTAAAAGTACTGTTCCTAGATTTTCTTGCACAGTTGGATAATCTGGTGCCCTCTTGACCACTGCTTTAAAAAGCATCTCTGCTTCTTCAAGCTCATTCTTGCGCATCTGAATCGTGCCCAATAAGAATAGAAAATTAATATCTCGATCATTCTCAGACAATGAAGAACGACAGATCTTTTCAGCCTCATCGAATAAATCGTTTTTTAACAAGAAGATAGCGCGATCAAACGCTTGTTTAGGATTACTTTGTACCACAAACACCCACCCTAGATTAATTATCGATTTGACTCGTATTAACTGCTAACTGTAACCATTATTTTTATAGGCATCCATTGCCTAATACAAGAAAACCAAGTATATAATTAAACCATCGAACAAAGGAAAAAATATAGTATGGCTATATTCAACAGTCTACGTCTGACGTCCATAGCACTAGCGTTGAGCATAATACCACTGGCATATTCTGCAGAGTACGCCCTAGTTGCTGACTATTTAATTGATGGCTATTCGGATAAGTTGCTAAAAAATAAAGCTATCATTGTCAAAGACCATAAAATAACTGAAGTATTAGATGTTAGCGACATACCAAAACAAATAACTAGATTAGAGCTTCCAGGTACAACCCTGATGCCGGGGATGATTAATGCCCACGAACACCCGCTACTCTATAAAAATGACTATCAAAACGGTCATCTTCAAGCTTCCTCCGCCTACAAGGCTCTAATAGGCCTATCTACCCTTCAAGGCCTACTTGAGGCGGGCTGGACAACTATAAGAGTAATGGGTGACGGTGATGTCTTCTATGCGAATCAGGACATTCGTAAAGTTATCGATAATGATATATTTCTTGGACCTCGCCTCACTGGTGCCGGGCATTACATCTCAATTACCGGTGGCGGTGGTGATATTAACTTTATGTCGCCAGAACAACCCGTTATTGCTGATGGGTTGATCGCTGATGGGCCAGATGAAATACGAAAAGCTATTAGACAGGAAATAAAATACGGGTCTGATTGGATAAAAATCATGGTGACTGGTGCTTTCATGTCAGTGGGCGATAATCCAAGAAACGTATCCTTTAGTCCTGAAGAATTGGCCGCTGCAATTAATGAAGCATCCAGACACAACATTCCAGTGGCAGCACATGCCCATGCTACAGAGGGAGTCAATCAAGCTATTATTGCGGGGGCTCGATCGATAGAGCATGGCAGCTACTTAGATGAAAGATCTATCGACTTAATGGTTGATCATGGAACCTTTTATGTGCCAACCATCTATGTAGGGGATTACTATGCCAATAGCGGTAAATTACTAGCACAAAGTAAAAATGATGATTTTTACTTATCCTTCAGGGATGACTGGCTGAAAATGATCGGTAAGGCCTACCGAGCAGGCGTAAAAATTGCAGTGGGTTCAGATCTTTGTGGATATGCAGTGGAGCCCCATGTGTGTGCCCGCGAGTTTGCGACCCTTATTGAAGCTGGCTTGACGCCAATGGATGCCATTAAAGCCGGAACTATCGTCGGTGCTGAATTACTTCAATGGGATGATAAGGTGGGTAGTATCGAGGCTGGTAAACTGGCGGATATTATTGCTGTTAAAGGGAACCCTCTAGCAGATATAAGCAAATTGGAAAGGCCCGTATTTGTTATGAAGAACGGTAAGATTATCATCAACCAGTTGGATAACTATTCCGCGCTGACTCCATAACACCAACCATCAGAATGATCTGTATCCTGATAGGTCCTTCGCAACCTAAACCATGTTGGCTAGCATGGTACTGGGGTTCTCCAAATACGCTTTCCAAGAATTATTAAAACGGGCGATTGTGGCTCCATCGATTACTCTATGGTCCCCTGACCAACTCATTGTCATTATATGACGCTCTTCGAGTTGTCCCTCATCATTGAAACGAGGAAGCTTTTGTACCTTTCCTAGGGCAACAATAGCAACCTCAGGCTTATTTATGATCGGTGATGCAGATACACCTCCGATTGCGCCAATATTAGAAATAGTAATGGTGCCATCCTTTAGGTCCGATGGATTGATAACACCACTGCGGGCGGCATCTGTTAATCGAGTTACCTCATGAGCAATATCGATTATGGATCGCTGTTGAACATTTTTTATATTTGGCACCAGAAGGCCAGTTTTGCCATCCACAGCCATACCAATGTTATGGCTAGCAAGATAAGTGATTTCACTAAAATCGCCATCAACGCGACTGTTGACGATGGGAAAAGCTGAAATAGACAAAGACAACGCTTTTATAAGTAATGGCATTAAGGTGATCTTTACTTCTTCAGTGTATCTGGACTTTAAGAAAGCCCTTAACTTCAATAGTTCAGTGACATCGACATCATCAACGAACGTAAAATGAGGAATAGTAGCGACTGAATCGGCCATATGATTAGCCATAATTTTGCGCACACCCACAATTGCTTCGCTTCGGTCTTCTATCGCCTTAGTTAAGGATAACAAAGGTGCTTTTAAATCTGGCTTTAGATACTCCAACACATCTTCTTTAAGAATACGCCCACTTTTGCCTGAGCCAGGAATCAAAGTCAGATCAAGGTCATGTTCTCGCGCTAACTTGCGCACTGCAGGCGTGGTTAACACCTTATTGTTGATCTCACTCTGCGTCACATTTGTTGGCTGCTTAACCAGTTCTAACTTGTGTTCCTGAGTTTCTATTTCCTGATTTGGTAGCTCAACATCCTCACCATCAATATCTATGGCATATAAAGGAGAATGAACCTTGGCTGTTTCACCAGCAATATAGTAGAGCTTAGTAACTCGCCCACTATGCATAGAGGGTATTTCGACAATTGCCTTATCGGTACTCACATCAGCTATAACCTGATCTTCCTCAACAAGATCGCCCTCTTTGACCTTCCATTCGAGAACCTCGCATTCAACGATACCCTCTCCTATGTCTGGCAAGATAAAATCTTTATTCATCTCCAACTCCCTTGGTCAATAACTTTTATGACCATTAAAAATGCACACTAGCTTTGATCGCTTCGAAAACTTTCAAATAATCTGGTAGGTATTCTTTTTCGAAAACTAGCGGAAATGGTGTGTCCAATCCGGTAATACGCGTAATCGGAGACTCGAGTGATAAAAAACAACGTTCTTGGATAGTCGCAGCAATCTCTCCAGCAAATCCGCCAGTTCGCGGCGCTTCATGGCTGATAATTAAACGGCCTGTCTTAGTTACTGATTTAGCGACTGTATCTGAATCCCAAGGCAGTAATGTGCATAAATCAATGACCTCACAAGAAATTCCGTCTTTCGCCGCCATCTTTGCCGCCCGATGAAGCTGATGCATTTGTGCGCCCCATCCAACAAGGGTTATATCTGTACCTATACTCACCACTTGAGCAACGCCTAATGGTAGTTCGTAGTCTGTATCTGGAACTTCACCCACCTCAGCACGATAGATTGCCTTGGGCTCAAAAAATATCACAGGATCAGGATCACGAATTGCTGACAGCAACAAACCCTTTGCCTGATAGGCAGTACTGGGAATGACGACCTTTAAACCTGGAGTATGGCAGAAGTAGGCTTCCGGAGATTGTGAGTGATAAAGCCCTCCTGCAATGCCTCCGCCGTAGGGAGTTCTGATAGTTAGGCCGCCGCAATTAAACTGATCACCACTACGATAGCGAAACTTTGCAGCCTCATTAACGATTTGATCAAACGCAGGAAAGATATAATCAGCAAATTGAATTTCTGCGACTGCAACTGATCCTTGAGCCGCTAATCCTATCGAAAAACCCACAATACCTTGCTCGGTTATGGGGGTATTAAAACAACGCTGCTTGCCATACTTTTCTTGAAGTTTACTTGTGGCGCGAAAAACACCGCCAAACTCACCAATATCTTCCCCTAAGCAAACCACTCTGGAATCTGCATCCATCGCCGTATCTAAGGCGCTATTTACCGCCTGTAACAAGTTAATTTTAGGCATCGTTACACCTAGCTAAACTGAGCTGCAGGTTTGTGGTAGCTATCCTGTCCCTTCATTGGATTCGGCAAATAGTGATCGGGATACTTATCAATATGAGCCAGTAACTCTGAATACTGTTCCCGCAAGTGCGCAGGTGGTGTTTGATAAACATCAGAGATCAAATGATCAAGCACTGGTGGCTGACGTTTTTCTTGAGATTTCAGAGCAGCCAGTATCTCTTTCTTATATTCATCTTTCATTTGATGATCTTGCTGATCACTCCACCAACCCTTGCCAAGTAGCCATTTCCTCATACGCTCAATAGGATCCTTCTGACGCCACATTTCCTCTTCTTCTGAAGTTCTATAACTCGTTGGGTCATCGGAGGTAGAATGAGCGCCGAGGCGATAGCTCATCGTCTCGACGATCACTGGCGTATTCTTCTCAATTGCTAGATTTCTAGCCTCAATAGACGCAGCATGAACCGCTAAAATATCGTTACCATCCACTCTTATTGCTGGAATCCCGTAGCCAACTCCCCGAGGGGCTATACCATCACCCACAAATTGCTCAGAGGTTGGTGTTGAAATGGCATATCCATTATTGCGAACCACAAAGACCACTGGGCACTTGGACACAGCAGCAATGTTCAGCCCAGCATGGAAATCACCCTCCGACGCAGCACCTTCTCCAAAATAACAAATGGTGCAGGTATCATTACCTGATAATTTTTGTCCGTAAGCATAGCCTGCTGCCTGAGGGATTTGAGTGGCTAACGTTGAGCTAATCGTCATGTAATTTAGATAGCGACTACCATAATGAATTGGCATCTGACGACCCTTTCCCAAATCAAGATCATTACTCAATAGCTGATTCATAAACTGCTTAGAGGTAAATCCACGATATCGCAGAGCAGCATGTTCTCGATACTGGCTCATTACCATGTCCTGGCTTGAGAACGCTGCTATAGAGCCGACCACCGATGCCTCTTCACCAGTACAGGTTACATAAAAGCTCAGTCTGCCCTGACGCTGGGCGCCAATCATTCTTTCATCAAGGACTCGAATGTAGTTCATATCCCGATAGATCTTAAGAGCAGTGTTTTTATCTATCTTAGGTTCTTGAGCTCCTTCTAAAATCTCTCCATCAGCGTTCAACAATGATAAAGTAGAGATAGGCATGTCTTTAGTTTCCGTAAACTTAAGCACGCTTGAAACTAAGTTTTTATCAACCATAACAGACCCCTTTTTATTCCATTTTATTTGTTGCCTCTATCCTTTAAATTACCATGGTGCAGTTACAAAAATCCTACCAAAGTTGTCTGGATAATCGCAAAAATATTTGGATTTATTGCGCAAAAAATCTATAAACTTAGTATTAATTGCACAGGATTAAAACAATAAGAATTTAAGCCCTTATCTTGAGCCAATAATTGGCAATTTTAGTGATATTGAGTTTAAATCGAGGTAGTGGTCTCAGACAATCCTATAAGGTGACTCTCAAAGGAACGGAAATGGCTAGTAATAATCTCGATACAACTGACTGGAGAATTCTCGACATCCTGCAAGGCAATGCCGCAATCCCCAACATTGATCTTGCGGATAAAGTATTTTTATCGCCCTCTCCTTGCTCCAGGCGTGTGAAAAATCTCGAAGATAAAGGATATATTAGCAGGCGCGTCAGTTTGTTAGATCCCAACAAGGTCGGCTTACCGGTGACTGTGTTTATTCAGGTCACCCTGGATCATCAAGTTAAAAAAGAACTGGATGACTTTGCTAAACAAGTAACCTCATGGCCAGAAGTTATGGAGTGCTATCTAATGACTGGAGAATTCGATTACTTAATCAGGGTGGTTACGCCAGATTTGCAAAGCTATCAGGAATTTCTTGATCAACGCCTGACTCAATTCAAGGGCATAAGCCATGTAAAAAGCAGCTTTTCATTGAAACCTATTTGCTACAAAACTGAACTCCCACTGGGCCATCATTTAAAAGAGAAACCGGAAATCTAGTCTTCTTATAGGTGACGTATGTCTCAGATATAATTTACATTTTATGATTGAATGTTAAGCAACTCGAAGTTTTAAAAAGGAGTAAGTGATGAAAAAAATAATATCTGCAGTATTTTTTGTCGTCTTTTTAGTAGGTTGTACCACGTCTACCAAAACTGACTCTACCCCAAAGACCGTCGACATCCGTCAAGGAGAAGAAGTTAAGCGTATCTGCTTTGCAAGCTCGATTAACGGCTGGCGTGAAATTAAAGGGGAGAGACAATCTGTGATTCTTACTAAGGGCGTCAGAGATGAATACCGACTGGATTTATCAGGTATCTGTGACGTTTCTCGCGCAATGAATAATGTCGCAACGCGAACTCGAGGCTCTTCTTGTCTTGGGCGCGGTGATGAAATTATTATCGCCGATGGCCTCTCTGGACTTGACCGTTGTTTCATTAAGAAAATTTATACTTGGAACCCCGACCTACTCAAAGAGTCCGAAGATACCACAACACCTGAATCGAAGGACCAAGAATCCTGAAATCCTGAAATCCTTAAGTATCGGGTCGAAAGTAAACCATGTTACACGAGACCGTTAGTCGATCTCGTTGATAGCGTCGCCCATCGCGTTAACTAGTAAATCTATCTCTTTAGGTGTCGTGGAAAAAGGAAGACCTAACTGCAGTGTGTCCCCACCATAACGCACATAAAACCCTTTCTCCCAGCATTTCATTGCAGCCTCGAAAGGACGCTTCGCTGGCTCACCAGGAACTGCAGCCAAGGTAATGCCCGCAGCAGACCCATAATTGCGGATATCTATCACATGTTTAGAGCCCTGAAGGCCATGTATCGCCTCTTCTAAAATAGGCGCCATGGTGGCAACCTGCTCAAAACTATTTTCTCTTTCAAGCAAATCCAAAGTAGCTAAACCTGCAGCACATGCTAACGGGTGCCCTGAATAGGTATAACCATGAGGGAACTCAACCATGTATTCAGGGCCACCTCCATCCATGAAAGTGTCATAAATTTCTTGTTTAGCAATCACAGCTCCCATGGGTACCGAACCATTAGTCAATTGCTTCGCCACATTAATAATATCAGGCACTACATCGTATTCTTCAGCCCCCGTAGCTGCGCCTACCCGACCAAAGGCTGTGATTACCTCATCAAAAATAAGCAGTATCTGGTGCTGATCACAGATCTCTCGTAGTCTTTTTAAATAACCAATAGGCGGAGGTATTACTCCAGCAGACCCTGCCATTGGCTCTACAATAACTGCAGCAATATTGCTCGAGTCATGTAGAGCAATCATAGACAATAGCTCGTCAGCTAAATGAGCGCCCTGCTCCGGCATCCCGCGGCTAAACGTGTTTTCAGGCAACATTGTGTGGGCAAGATGGTCAGATTCAATAGTCTGACCAAACGTCGCCCGGTTTCCCACGATTCCTCCAACACTAATTCCACCAAAGTTAACCCCATGATAGCCTTTAGCACGTCCTATCAACCTTGTCTTAGAGGCTATACCTTTTTTGCGCCAGTATGCTCGAGCCATTTTAAGGGAGGTGTCAGCACTCTCGGAACCTGACCCCGTGTAAAATACACGGTTGAGGCCTTCAGGCATAAACTGCATAATTCGCTCAGCTAATTGGAATGCCTTAGGGTGCCCGAATTGGAAACCACTAAAAAAATCTAGGGTGGCTGTCTGCTCTGAAATAGCCTTAACAATTTCTGGTCGACAATGCCCTAAGCCAGTCGTCCAGAGGCCCGACAATCCATCAAATATTTTCCGCCCATCCGCAGCAGTAAGATATCTGTCCTCGGCAGCAACAATCATTCTAGGATTTTGTTTAAACTCACGATTACCCGTAAACGGCATCCATTGAGCATCAAACTGCTCCTTGGTCACTCCTGCTCTATCATAGAACTGATGACTCTTTGCTTTACCAGAATGTTTAAATAGTTTCTTCAACATAGCTTTAATTGACCTATTCGTTAACCTCAACAAAGATTGTATGTCAGATTAGTAAGCCTGAGGATACCCTTGACGGGATACGCCCACAAAAATCTTAATTTAAAACATGTCTTAAATTCGCTGTATCGGAGCTATATACTCTCAACCACTAACAATAAAAATCTCTATGAGACCACTATGACTTACAAGACTATTGACTATACAACTCAAGATTCTATTTTAACGTTAACACTGTCCCGTCCTGACCACTTAAACTCATTTACTATCGAAATGAGTCACGAATTAATCGATGCCTTTAACCGAGCTAGTAATGACGATGCGGTCGGGGCAATAGTAGTTACTGGCGCGGGAAGAGCATTCTGCGCTGGAATGGATTTAACCAGCGCTGGAAATGTGTTTGGTCTCAATGAACACCTAAATCCAACCATAGAGGATATCCGTGATCGCTTTCATGATGAAGATATTGAAAATGGAGTACGCGACTCTGGCGGTCAAGTAGTGCTGGCTATGTATGACTGTAAAAAACCAATAATAGGTGCTATCAACGGTGCTGCAGTCGGCATCGGTGCAACTATGGCTTGCGCAATGGATATTCGACTAGCATCAGAAAAAGCTAGAGTTGGCTTCGTGTTCAACAAGATTGGGATTACTCCGGAGGCCTGTTCAAGCTGGTTTTTGCCCCGACTCGTTGGTATTCAGACCGCGCTAGAATGGTGTTACACCGCCGAAATATTAGACGCAGATACGCTACTCAAGGAACGGTTTATAAAGGCGGTGTATCCTCCGGAAGATCTTTTAAATGAAGCCCATGCACTAGCAGCTCGAATGGTGAATTTCAGCCAAGTTTCCATGGCACTGACACGACAAATGATTTACCGAAACGGAGCCCAAGATCACCCAGTTAAAGCTCATGAAGTGGATTCATTAGCTATTTTTTATGCGAGTAGAAATAGTGGCAAGGAAGGAGTAGATGCTTTTCTTGAAAAGCGCGCTCCCGATTTTCCTGAGAAAGCTTCTACCGACATGCCTCCGTTCTACCCTTGGTGGTGATTAAATCTCCATGATTATTATCGCCCATAATTGTAATTCAACACGCAGAGCGAGCGCCCAACACCAATGATTCAATTAACAGAGTTTGACCAACTACCGTCTGAGCTGCCTAAGCCGTTCAGTGGACAAGTTATCGAGGCAAGGCAATTAAAGGATTTTATTAGCAAAGCCCTAGAACTAAAGAAGCAACCTTTGGTGATTTTTGGTGCCAATTGGTGCCCAGATGCTCAATGCCTAGAGGCAGTTATGAGAATGCTTACAGTGACCAAATTTCTAGCTCAGCACTATGAGATCATGCGAGTCGACGTGTGTGATTACGATCAAAACATGGAGCTTTATAAGGTCTTTGACATGCCATCCGAAGAAGGTGTTCCTCGAGTGGTTATCCTAGATCTTAAAGGCAGAGTTTTAAATTTTGACAGCAATGATCGCTGGCGTACAGCCAGAGAAACTGATCCTCAAGAGATTTTTAACTATTTCCAGGGATTTGCTAACCAGTCCTAGGTTGCGCTGATGGTATAGATAGAAGATCACCCCGCTAGGGCAAATCATCGACTAACTCACCCTCAACAGTCTCTAGCAGATCTTCTCTATGAACATTGAGAGCTAGCATGACTGTGGCCGCTACATAGATCGAAGAATAAGTACCAATACCCACGCCAATCATCAGCGCAATAGCAAAATTGTGAATCAACTCACCACCGATGAAGAATAGGGCTAGTAACACAATAAAAGTCGTAGCCGACGTGTTGATCGTTCGCCATAGTGTTTGTGATAAGGATTCGTTGATCACCTCAACCGGAGATGCTTTGCGTATTTTTCGGAAATTCTCGCGAATTCTATCTGACACCACAATCGTATCATTAAGAGAGTAGCCCACCACCGCTAAAACAGCCGCAAGTACCGTTAAATCAAACTCAAATCGTGCCAATGAAAAAATACCAAGGGTAATAATGACATCATGGGCTAGCGCCAATACAGCACCAACAGAGAATTTTAATTGGAAGCGAATGGCTACGTAGAGCATCACAATCGCTAGAGCCGTGAGCATACCCAAACCGCCATCTTCACGCAGTTCCTCTCCAATTTGAGGACCAACAAAGTCAACGCGGCGAAGATCTATTTGTTCATCTTCTCCCTGCAAAACCTCAACCACCTGTTCTGCAAGCTTCTGATCAGGTTCACCCTGCAGGCGAATTAACACATCAGTTTCTGAACCAAAATGCACCACCACTGGATTATCAAACCCGGCAGACTCAAGTTTTTCACGCAGTTCACCAACATCTGCGGGTTGATCATAACCCACTTCAATCTGAGTTCCCCCGGAAAAATCTAGCCCTAAAACCAACCCTTGAGTGTAAAGAGACCATGAGGAGACGACTAGCATCAGAGCAGAAAAAACCACTGCATATCGGCGAAGACCCATGAAATTATATATTTTTGCTTGCGTCATGATCTTTTTCCTAAATCCAGAGTTTTTCAATTTTGCGACCACCAACAACGAGATTCACCAATCCTCGTGTCATCACGATAGAAGTGAACATCGAGGTCAAAATACCAATTGATAGCGTTACTGCGAAGCCTTGAACGGGGCCGGAACCAATCAAGAAAAGAATGAGCGCAACAATCAGCGTAGTAATATTGGCATCCAAAATAGACACGAAAGCTCTGTCATAACCCGCACTAATCGCACCCTGCACAGAAGCTCCTTCTCTTCGCTCTTCTCGTATTCGAGAAAAGATTAAAACATTAGCATCAACCGCCATACCGACAGTCAAAACAATACCGGCTATGCCAGGGAGAGTTAATGTAGCACCAAGTAGAGACATAAAGGCGACTAACAACAACAAGTTCATTCCCAAAGCCACATTAGCAGCAAGGCCAAAGGCTCGATATATCACCACCATAAATAACAATACAAAAGCCATACCCACTGTTACTGATTTTACGCCGAGGGCAATATTATCAGCACCTAGAGATGGGCCAATCGTCCGCTCTTCAACAATGTACATTGGCGCAGCCAAGGCCCCAGCTCTAAGCAACAACGCCAGTTCAGAAGATTCCCGCTGACCGTCTAATCCAGTAATACGGAATTGCTTACCTAACTGAGCTTGCACCGTAGCCAAGCTGATAACGTGCTTTTCCACGAAGGGAATGGGTGTAATCTCTACCTCACCAGTGTCTGAGACTGATTTTTCCAGCTTGGTTTTGTACTCGATAAATAGAACACCCAGTCGACGACCAATATTATCGCGAGTAGCGTGCCCCATCTGCCAACCACCAGAGGAATCTAGAGTGATGTTGACTTGGGGTCGGCCATTTTCATCAAAGCTAGCCCGCGCGTCAGTCACATTTTCACCGGTAATCACCGCTTTCTTCTCAAGTAGCGCGTTAGGGCCCTGCCCCCCTGGAGTGCGGAACTCAAAGCTGTCTCCGCCTCTACCCTGAGACTCTAGTCGAAATTCCAAGTTAGCGGTTTTACCAATAATCCGTTTTGCTTCAGCGGTATCTTGGACGCCAGGCAATTCAACAACAATACGATTTTTACCCTGCCTGGAAACCAGTGGCTCAGATACACCTAACTCATTCACGCGATTACGCAGAGAAGTCAGATTTTGTTTAATGGCGTTATCTTCTAGAGTGTTGGTCGCCGCCTCACTGAGATTGAGAACCATTGATAAAGGATTTTGGCCAGGAGCACTTTGCGGCTGAAGCTCTCTGAAATTGGTGCGAACTATTGTCATCGTTTTTGCTATCTGATCAGCATCACGGAACTGACCAATAATCTGGTTGCCCTTCAACTCTAGGCTACGGTAGCGAATGCGCTCATCTCTTAGCGCAGCTTTTATTTCTCCAAGATCACCCTCAAGACGAACGGCCAAGGCAGAGTCCAGATCTACCTCAAGTAAAAAGTGCACTCCACCACTGAGGTCTAAACCCAACTTCATGGGAGTTCCACCCAGACTACTCAACCAATCAGGCGTGGTAGGGGCTAAATTTAGTGCAACAATATATTCACCACCCATCTCAGCTTGGATGAGCTCTTTAGCCCTAAGCTGAAGAGCTTTATCTTTGATTCTGACTAACGCACTCTCACCGTCAGCTTCGCCACCGAAGTACTCAATATTACCTTCCGCTAAGGCACCCTCTACTTTTTTGAGAACAACTTCATCAATGGCCATGGCACCACTTTGACCGGACAACTGCACAGCAGCATCTGGGGGATAGAAGTTAGGGGCTGCGTAGGTGAGTCCGAAGACAATCACCAGAAGAATCATCATATTCTTCCACAGAGGGAACTTATTAAGCATGGGCTAAGGAATCCTTGTATTCTTGCGGCGCATTATAGCGGTATTCCTTCATAAATAGGGGCACATTTAAGGATTTAAACCCCCACCATCACCAATCGCCTGTTTGCGATAAAATTCATCGGCAAAAGAATCTAATTCTCCCTGCGCAATAGCATCACGAAGGCCCGCCATTAAGGTTTGATAAAAACGAAGGTTATGTATGGTATTTAGCTGGGCACTGAGCATTTCCCCACATTTTTCTAGGTGATGGAGATACCCACGACTAAAGTTTTTACAAGTGTAACAGTCGCACTCAGCATCCAATGGTTGCGTATCATGTCGGTGCTTGGCATTGCGAATTTTTATCACGCCAGTGCTCGTAAACAGATGGCCATTACGAGCATTGCGAGTTGGCATTACACAATCAAACATGTCGATACCCCGGCGCACACCCTCCACTAAATCAGCTGGCTTGCCAACGCCCATGAGATATCGAGGCTTATCCGCAGGCATAGTGTCAGCGAGATGATCGAGAACTCTTAACATATCCTCTTTTGGTTCTCCCACCGACAGACCACCGATGGCATAACCATCAAAATCAATATCGACCAAACCCGCCAATGAAATATCACGCAAGGATTCATACATGCCGCCCTGCACAATGCCAAAAAGAGCAGAGGGGTTATTACCATGAGCCGCTTTACTTCGCTGAGCCCAGCGCAGTGACAACTGCATCGAGTCTTCAGCCTCTTTTTCCGTGGCTGGATAAGGCGTGCACTCATCAAAAATCATGACCACATCACTACCCAAATCGCGCTGAACCTGCATTGAAGTTTCTGGGTCAATAAATACCTGGCTGCCATCAATAGGGGATTTGAACTTAACTCCTTCTTCAGTGATCTTGCGCATATCGCCCAAACTAAATACCTGAAAGCCGCCAGAATCAGTCAAAATAGGGCCCTGCCACTGAATAAAATCGTGCAGATCCCCGTGAGCTTTGACAACCTCGGTACCTGGGCGCAACATCAAATGAAAGGTATTACCAAGAATCATTTCCGCGCCAATCTCTTCTATGTCTTTGGGTAACATTCCTTTGACTGTGCCATAGGTCCCCACCGGCATAAACGCAGGTGTTTGAACAGCACCGCGAGGAAACTGCATCTCACCTCGACGTGCCTTTCCGTCGGTAGCAGACACCTTAAATTGCATAAAACATTCGCGGCTCATTGGGGTATATCCTGATTAGCATTGGGGTTGTGCAGTAAAAACATAGCATCGCCATAACTAAAGAAACGATATCGTTCTGACACTGCCTCCTGATAGGCGGCCATTATAGGCTTATATCCAGCAAATGCGCTGACTAACATTAATAGTGTGGATTCTGATAAATGAAAATTAGTCAGCAAACCATCAACAACATTAAATCGATAGCCTGGATAAATAAAAATATTCGTATCCCCCTCAAAGGGAGCAATCTGGCCGTTTTGCGCTGCGGTTTCTAGACATCTTACACTTGTTGTTCCCACAGCAATCACTCGGCCACCATTGGCCTTGGTTTGCAAGACTTGATCAGTGACAGCCTCACTCACATGCAACCATTCTGAATGCATCTGATGATCGCTAATATTGTCCACTCGCACTGGCTGAAAGGTCCCCGCACCCACATGTAAGGTTACAAAAGCAACTTTGGCGCCCTTAGCTTCAATATCAGCGAGCATTTTTTCATCAAAATGAAGCCCGGCAGTAGGTGCCGCAACAGCACCCAACTGATCAGCATAAACTGTTTGGTAGCGCGACTTGTCCGCTTCGGTATCCTCTCGATCAATGTATGGGGGCAACGGCATATGACCTATAGACTCTAGAACCTCTAACACGGGTCTGTTGAAGGTTAATTCGAATAGATCATCAGCCCGACCCATCACCTGGGCACCAAAATCCTTAGCAAAAACGATCTGAGTATCGGGCTTTGGTGCTTTGCTGGCGCGCACATGAGCCTGCACGGAATGACTGCATACTAACCGCTCCACCAAAACCTCAATCTTGCCGCCACTTTGCTTTTGGCCATAGAGACGAGCCGGAATGACTTTAGTATTATTAAACACAATTAAATCACCGCTCTCTATATGAGTTAAAAAATCACCGAACTGCTCATGCTCTAGATGATTATTTGCTCCATCTAAAAACAAAAGCCGACTGCCTTGGCGCTGCTCAGTAGGCTGACGAGCAATCAACTCATTGGGTAGCTCAAATTGGAAATGGTCACGTCGCATAACAATTTTTTAAAGTGATAAAGTTCTGGCCCGCAAGGGTATAGAAATTACGCCTAAAGCGCCAAAATATTTACAATCAGACATTAGAGATTGTATTCACCGGCTCATCACATTTAAATCTGTTGACCCACTATTGATCACTGCTATAATCGCCGCCCTGCCGAAGTTGAAGCAGATAGAGAATGCCAGTGTGGTGGAATTGGTAGACACACGGGATTCAAAATCCCGCGCCCTTAAAAGCGTGCCGGTTCGAGTCCGGCCACTGGTACCAAATATGCTCTCAAGCCCCTGTGATCAATAAATGCTAGGGGCTTTTTAGTTTTTGAAGGATTCATCATGACTGGCGAAACCCCCTGTACTGAGACTCAAAAAATTCCCTCTTTCCCCGACGGCGCCTATACGCTTAAAGAAGTAGAATTGACAGAGAAAGGCCAGGTAAGTGTTCAGCTTCGCAATCAATTAAAAATTTACACCAATAATCGCTTTATGTTTGCTTTTGTGCACCCTGAATATGGTATTGATGTTGGTGCTGGCATAGCAACCTGGAAAAATGGTGTGATGGTGGAGGAGCCCAGAGTTAACCAGAAAGGTGCGGTAAATGGCCTCACCTTTGATATTGATATCAAACATACCCTCGCAGGGTTTTCACAGACGCTTTTAGGAATGACTTACGAAGATGGCCGCTGCTTAGATATGGTGGAGTCTTGGGTTAGAGCCTCAAATACGACCTCACTCTTTGATGGTTTATGGCAGCTAAAAGAAGCCAATCGTGTTAAAACTAAAATCATCGGTGGCGGCCATTTTATTTGCCTTGAGACAAATTACAAAGAAGGCATATCAAACGCAGCTTTTTGGTTTGGCACTTGTATATTTAACAATGATATTGAAGCGTTAGAGACAGTCCTGTCCAGTTCAAATCAAAAATATATTGGTGCTCATCAAACCTTAAGAGTAGCATTAACTGACGATGAGAATTTTAGCCAATCTATTATTTTAGATGGCGCTGAAGTTATCGAATTTTTCCAGCGAATATAGAGCTCAAGACAAAATCACTCCCTTACTGTTAAAAAAAATCCTCCATTTAAATTTCCTTAACAACAGCATTGCTGAGACAGAAAAAAGAGTATTAGTAAGTATTTTTCAGTCCCACTCAATAGGCTAACCTACTGTTCTTTTTTATCAGTAACTTGTCGTATTTAAACTACACACTCTGTGGCAAGACGCTAAATCAATTCTGAGATTCCGCCATCACAAAATGTTCGAGTTGTAATAATTGATTTTCAGAAAGAGCTCTTCCAACAGGGGCGAAGTATCGCGAGTTGAGATCCTTCATAGTTACGTTTTCTTTAACCGAATAACCATGCTGTGAAAGAACGTTTTCTATTTCTTCAGCACTGTAGAACGATATCCAAGGCTCACCTACCTTCGCTGATCCATACATTATTAATTTAGCTCGTTTTTCAGCATTTGGATAACCCTTCCCAAAGCAAGCCTCAGGATTTTTATCGAAAAGGTCACTGACATACGAAATAAAAAAAGTTGAACTCGCTCTTTGGGTAAGCGCAGCCACTTCTTTGATCGTTGAACTCAAAGCTTCTTTAGTGATGTACTGCGAGACACCCTCGAGCGTAAAGACGGTGGATTTGTTTTGATCAAAACCTGCATTTATAAGTTGTTCAGTCAAGGTCTGGTGAGTGAAATCAACAGCCACATAAGTCATATTTTCTAAATTGGATAATTCTTCGGGAAGTTTAGAGCGCTTTCTAGCCTGAACTTCAGGCTGATCCACTTCAAAAATTCTAAGTGAAGACGGAAGTTCAAGCCGATGGGCTCGGGAATCATACCCCGCTCCAAGAATGACATATTGCTCAACTCCACTGGCAGAATTTTTTTTAACTAGATCATCGATAAAGCGCGTACGCGAAATTAGATGTTCGTGAAAACCGGGTACAAGTTTTTGAGCTAACCAGACGTTGAGCCTATGCCCCATAAATTTGATAACGCTAGCACCTAATACAAACCTATCCGCGTAAGGATCATTTATGATACGTTCCTCAGGCTCGGCTAGAGTTTCTATCAAACGTTGCTTCGCTACCCCCTGGGCTGTAGCGTCTTTTCTAAAAATTGATTCACTCATAACTGCCCTCATGTCGACTCAGTGATTGCAGCCCCTAACACCTCTGTATTTGCAAGATGTGTATAATACTTTGTAAGGCCTTTGTATGAGATGCATTCCTTTGACCCTACTATTTTCCTTGAAAAAACCACTGAATCCCTTTGATCCTTACAACCTTTGAATTTAAATTATAACATCTAACTTTTAGGATTCTTAAGTCCAATAGAAGAGATTCTCGATGAGTTGAGACTCCTTTTGTCACGTTTAGTATTAATCGTCTATGGAGCTACCGGGTTTACGAGCCAGTTGGTCGCTACCTATGATGATGGTTGGAGTATGGTATAGATATAGAGTGACAGCTAAAACAAAACTAATCGCCTCGGCAACTGAAATAGCGGCGACAAAACGGTAATCCGATAGCAGCATATAAAACAGAATCAGCAATCCCGCTGGCATAATCAAACTGCGGCAGCTAGCCACTAGCGCCGATTGAAATGGCCGATGCACTGCCGTGAGGTATCCAGATATCAACATAGTAAAACCGGCAAAAATAAACACCGGCCAAATATAAGCAACAAACTCTAATGCCAATGCCAGAGTTTCGCTATCTCGCTCAACATCGATAAACAGGCCGATCAGTGATTCACTACCGGCGACCAATAGACTGATAATAACTGCACTGACCCCAAAAATCATGATCCCGGCGATATGCAAGAATGCGTGGATTCTCTCATGGTTTCGTGCACCAAAATTTTGCGAAATAATTACCTGAATAGAGTCGGAAATAGCGAAGTAAGCCATAAATCCGACAAACAGCAAATAATTGACCAAGGTAATCGCTGCCACCCCGGTGACTCCCGCTCGCTGAATAAGCATCCAATTAAAAATAAAGCCAATCAGCGCGCCAGACACTTCATTAATAAATTCAGAGATACCGTTATAGGCAGCCTGAAAGACCTCACGCCAGTTGTTTTGGCGTAAGCCAAAAGATATTTTCCGTTGTGGGTGGACAAAATAAAACAGCATTACCGCAAGGGACATTACCTCTGAGAGTCCCGTTGCCAGTGCTGCGCCAGTCAGTCCCCAGCCATAGACAGCGATAAACAGATAGTCCAGTATAATATTGACCGCTGCACCTATGGCGAGTGCCAAGGCTGCTAAATTGGGAAAGCCATCCAGGCGAATAAAGAAATATATTTGGATCACAATAAACTGGAAGAACAGAAAAGGGAAAATAATCCGGTAATATTCACTCATCACCGGAAAAAGTGTCTCATCGGCCCCCAGGCTAACAAAGATCTCAGTCTCAAATATAAGCCCCAAGGCAATCACGATCAGGCCATAAACAACCATAAACATCAGGGTTTTGCTAAAAATTGCCGATGCTGCAGGGGTATTTTCCTCACCTAGATACTTGCCGCCACGCACAGAGCCGCCAATGGATATCATCATGCTAACGCCGAATAGCAGCGTGGTAATGGGAATAATAAGATTGACTGCTGCCAGCGCAGTCACTCCCTCATAGTTGCCGATAAACATACCATCCACCAATGAGCCAGACGTCATGGCAATCATGCCCAGCAAAGAAGGCATCATGTACCTTATGAAGGTTGGAACTATAGGGCCCTCAAGAGCATCATTATCTGCGGGGGAATCGGTATTCATGGGGTCATTTTAGCCTACTTTACTTATTTAAATGCTATTACCGGTACTTGTACTATGTAAAAGTAACTCCGGATTAAAAACCTGATTGATAGGCAACATTTGCCTCAAAGTTTGGGTCGAAATATTTTGCAGTATAAAATCATACTTTAGCAAGCCTTACAGCATGTCGAATGACATGTGTAAAGATAAATAGTATCATTAGGCTAGCTCTTAATAAACCCGTAATCCATCGAGGAGACTTCTTTTGGCTACCGAAACTAGTTTACTAGTGCTACTTCCAGCGCTTTTCACAGTTGTTACCGCCATATTGAGCCGTCGGCCCATAGAATCATTACTGGCAGGCGTGTTTGTTGGATTATTATTGCTCGAACCGGCTGCCGCCCTGAGTAACTTCTCCTCCATACTGCTCGACGTGATGATGGATGAAACCATCGCCTGGATCATTATTGTCTGCGGACTAATGGGCAGTTTGATTACCTTGTTGATGAGAGTGGGAGCAGCCAATGCCTTTAGCCGCGCACTCTCATCAAAGGCCAAAAGCTCAAAAAGCGCCCTGCTTTACGCCTGGCTGTTGGGTGTGGTTGTGTTTATCGACGATTATCTTAATGCCCTTGCCGTCGGCTCATCGATGCGCAAGGTCACGGATAAGTTTAAAGTGTCGCGAGAGATGCTTGCCTATGTAGTGGATTCTACGGCAGCCCCTATCTGCGTGCTAGTGCCGGTGTCTACTTGGGCTGTATTTTATGCCGGTTTATTTACGGACTCAGGTTATGCTGAATCAGGACAGGGATTGACCCTCTATATTAGTGCTATTCCCTATATGGTATATCCTATAGTAGCGTTCTTTTTAGTACCTTTAGTCGCGGTAGGCATTGTGCCCGCGCTGGGGATGATGAAGTCTGCAGAGCAAAGAGCGGCAAATGGTACCGCGCCGCAGCCCATTGAAGAGAAGTCAGAACAGAGCGTGGTCGATGCAGAGGATAGGGTTCAAATCTACCACTTTGTGCTACCCATTGTTGCCCTGCTGGGCTTTAGCATCTGGTATGGCCTGGATGTGCAGATCGGCGTGATTATGTCGGTTGCCGTCACCATTATTTTATTCGGAGTACAGAGACTGATGGCCTGGACGCAGATGTTCGATGCTGTTCTTGATGGTATCAAGATCATGCTACCGGCATTAACCATAGTTGTGATGGCCTTTGTCTTCAAGGACGTCAATGAGAAATTAGGGCTAGCCACTTTTGTGATCAATAATGTTGCGCCATTAATGACACCACTTATGTTTCCCGCGATCACCTTTCTCACTATGGCGCTTATTTCTTTTGCAACAGGGTCCAGCTGGGGCGTTTTTGCCATCGCTATTCCAATCATCTTGCCTCTGGCAGAAAGCGTTGGTGTCAGCATCCCATTAGCGATCGGCGCCCTTGTATCTGCAAGCGCCTTTGGCAGTCATGCCTGCTTTTACTCTGATGCCACTATACTAGCGGCTCAAGGAAGTGGCTGTGATGTAATGGACCATGCACTGACTCAAATACCCTACGCACTGATTGCCGCTGCGATATCCTGTGTTGGATTAACCTTTTTAGCAACGATTTAGCTAGGTTCAGTCAAACTTGGTAAGGAGTTAATTGTGAAAACGATTTACAGCGAACAACATCGTTTGCGAGATGCTAAAACAGAACTCCATGGCGGCCAGTTAGTCACGCCTTTTGAGCGGCCATCAAGGGCAGATACGATTATCAAAGCAATCGGCCAATCGAATCTCGGGGACATCTTGGAACCTGAGACCTTTGCTATGGATCTCGTACGAGCAGTCCATAGTGACGACTTCATTGCCTTTTTAGAAACGGCCTGGCAGGAATGGCAGGATGCTGGGTTTACCGGTGAAGCAATCGCCTCCTCTTGGCCAGCGAGACGCATGCAGTCTCGGTTACCAGATTTTATTGATGGCAAAATTGGTTACTATGCCCTGGCGGCGGAGACCTCAATTACCGAAGGAACCTGGGCAGCGGCACTGGCCTCTAAAGATGTGGCCTTGACCGGCGCCAAGGCTTTGCTCCAAGGTGAACGAGGTATATTTTCTCTTTGTAGGCCCCCAGGGCATCATGCTGCCATTGATATGTTTGGTGGCTACTGCTTTTTCAATAATGCTGCTATTGCAGCGCAGTATCTGCTTGATCAGGGTGCAAAGCGCACCGCTATACTGGATATAGACTTCCATCATGGCAATGGCACTCAGGATATTTTTTATGACCGCGATGATGTGCTGTTCTGTTCCCTCCATGGAGACCCTCAACAGGCCTTCCCCTATTTTCTCGGGTATGCCGATGAAGTAGGTTCAGGTGAAGGCTTAGGTTACAACCTTAACTATCCCATGCCTAGGGACACCAGCTTTGCCCAGTGGCAGAAATCGTTGTCTGCTGCACTGGCAAAAATCGGTGCATTTGTACCACAGTATTTAATCGTTTCTCTGGGCGTAGATACTTTTGAAAATGATCCAATTAGCTTTTTTAAATTGACTACGGCTGATTACTTCACTACTGGCGCTATGATTGCTGAACTGCGGAGACCCACTCTTTTCGTGATGGAAGGTGGCTATGATATTGATGAAGTAGGCATCAACGTGGTCGAAGTGCTCAAGGGCTTTGAATCAGTCAAATAAAGGCTCTTTGTTCGCTATTGGTCTCCCACAGGGGTAGCCACTGTCTTGATTAACTCATTGCCATCCACAAACCCTCGCAGAACCTTGGCGCCCTGCCCCCAACCTTCCTCCTTGGCAATCTGACTGGCTTCCAACTGAGCTTGCTCCTGAGCCACTACATAATCAAAGAATTGCTGGTGTTGAGGGTCGGCAAGATCTCGTAGCTGCTCGAGTTTGGGGATATAGGGAACAATAACCTTAATCAAAGACTCTGGCCTAAAGGTTACCAAGTGCGTAGCCAAGCCTGCAGCATGCCCCCTGAAGCGAGTAAACCAATTGGCTTTGTAGTCGAAATTTAGCGAAATCGCGCTGCGTTTATATATATCCTGATTAACCACCTCAAGATCATAATATGCCTGATAAAAAACGCCTGCTGGCTCATCTTTCAGCACATGAGCCGCTTTTTTCATGCTTAAGTAAGCAAATGTGCGATTATCAAATTCGTATTTCAACCGCTTCATATATAACGTTTGATCTTCAGCCTCTGTTGCACTTATAGGCATAGCTATCACCATCAATATGTATGCTGTTAAAAGTATCAGCCCTGTTTGTAATATAACTCTCACATTGGTCTCCCAATAGTTTTTATACAAATATGTTCATATGTGATCGCTAACCATCGCTGTCAATCTTGCTGAAGCACTCGGCGCATAAAAGTGAATACAGAAGCCCAATGCGCTATTGAGGGAGAAGATTTTGGCATCACATCCTCAAAAGCATGGGGGCCGCCTTCAGTGACCCAAAGTTCGCAATCCACATCACTGTCATTGAGACGTTGCGCATACGTAATACTCTCTTCATAAAATAAATCTATATCGCCTATGCCTAACCATGCCTGAGGAAGCCCATGCAACGATTGACGGCGGGCAGCCACAGCATAAGCCGGGGCCTCAAGCAAGCCTGGCGACTGCCCCAAATAACAGGCCCAACCACCCCAGTTATTATCGTTATTCCAAAGAAAATGTTTCTGCTTGGTTAAATCCATTCGAGTCGCCGTGCGATCATCTAGCATCGGACACAGAAGGAGCTGCGCCACCGGTTGCTGACCACCCTCATCATAGAGTCGCTGAGCCAGCGTTGCTGCCAGCCCCCCACCTGCACTCTGACCACCAATTACCACCAGTTGTGGATCAACACCCAAGTCACTGGCATTACCCTGCAACCATTCCCAACTTACGACTATGTCATCCAAAGCTGCAGGAAAAGGTTTTTCTGGTGCCAGTCTATAGTCAACTGAAATCAAGGTGATGCCCAATGCCTCAACTATTCTGCGTATGGAAAGGTCATCCGAGTTGGCATCACCAAGGAGGTAACCACCACCATGAATCCACAACAATGCCCCATTACTTTTAGGTACTAAAGGCTGATAAATTTTACTTCGGGATTGATCATGATCAATCCAGCTTACCTTAATATTTTGATCACCCTTAAATTTGGGTATCAATTTCAACAGACAGCTCACAACCATTCTGGTTATTGATTTTTCATAAGATAACGCTGGTATCCACCGAGCATAACCGCGCAACTCTGGGTGTACTTTATCTAGGTCCATAATCAATTCTCTTAAATCATCGTCGTTAATGTGGCCATAAGGAACTACAAGAGTTTTATCCCTTTTAAATGGTTAAAAACTAGCTCTCACACTGATCTCCAAATCCGTCTATATGAATAGCTTGCGTATTTTATCTCACCACAGGGACCAACTTTATGGAATTGACTCACCGACCCTTAATCAGGCCGGTAAGAGGCTGAGCGCCTAGACAGATACTTTATTCAGCGTTGTCGTTTGCCAGTTAGTATATTCCATAAGCCCATGCAGTGAATTTTCGCAGCCCAACCCAGACTGTTTATGGCCACCAAAAGCCTGGAAAGGCGAGTACTGATGAATTTCATTGAGCCAAACAGTACCAGCTTCAAGTTGGCTACCGACCCTTTCGACTGCCTCAAGGTCTTTCCCCCACACTGAGGCACCAAGCCCATAAATCGTGTCATTAGCCCGCGCAATCACATCAGCCTCATCAGACCATTTCAGCAATGGCAGAATAGGGCCAAAGGGTTCTTCGACTACAATACGAGAGTTGTCTGGTGGGTTATCGACTAACGATACTGGCACAAACCAACCGGGCGCACTCTCATCGATTTCACCACCTATGGCAAACTCGTAGCCATTCGCATGGCAGTCTGCAAAGTAGCCTTTAACCTTGTCATACTGCATAGAATTTTGGATCGGCCCCAAATCAGTATCGGCCTCAGTGCCATCACCTACTTTGATATTGGTGGCAATAAAGCCGGCCAGAGCATCACGCACCTCTTCGTAGATATCCTCATGAATATAGAGGCGTTTAATAACATTGCAGAATTGGGCATTGTTCTGGAAGGCACCCCAAAATAGATGTTCTGCGAGGGCTTTAGGGTCGGCATCTGGCATCACAATTGCCGGATCATTACCGCCTAATTCCAGAGTCACGCGCTTAATGGTATCTGCTGCCGAGCGCATAACGTGACGCCCGGTCTCCGTTGATCCTGTAAAGGCAATCTTATTGATATCAGAGTGCACAGTCATCCATTTACCCAATTCATCACCACCACTCACTGCACTTAGCACACCAGCTGGAAAAACCTGCTGCGCCAACTCAACAATTTTAAGATCAGAGAGTGGCGTGTAGGGAGAGGGTTTTACAATAATGGTACAACCGGCCATCAGCGCCGGCGCAATCTTCCATATCGCCAATAGAATAGGGAAATTCCAAGGCACAATAGCACCCACAACTCCCACCGGGGTCATGCGAGTGACAACCCGTCGCTCATCGGTATCTTCAATCTGCTCATCTGGCAACCGTTGAGTTGCTACCGCGCGCAACCATGCGGCAGAACCAAACACTTCCCACTCTGCTCCAGCTCTCGGCTTGCCCTGCTCTCTTGTCAAAAGGCTCATAATGTCTTCGGCATTTTCTTCAATAAGGTCAGCATACGTCTCTAAGGCTGCTTGGCGCTCATCAGCTGAGGTCTTACTCCACAGATTAAAGGCCTGGCGTGCTGTACTAACCGTCTCGTCAAGCTGTGCTTTAGATGCGTCAGGCACCTGTGCAAATACCGATCTGGTCGCAGGGTTATAAACCGGCAGTGTATTTTCAGTGGTCACCATTTGGCCATTGATGGTCATGGCAAAATCTGTATCTATCTTCATTTCAAATCCCCTTTTCATTTTTTTAGATTGGTCAATGTTCTGGGCTAGTTTTGTAGTCCCGTTTTGTTTATTTGTAAAAAATTTCTGTCAAGCGTCTAACTTCTTTAACTCTCGACGCATTACCTTGCCAGTACTAGTTTTGGGTAAGTCATCGACAAACTGCACAGCTCTAGGCACCTTGTAAGCTGCCAAATGCTCACGGCAATAGGCAATAATGCTATCGCTATCAGGACTAACACCGGTTTTGGGTACAATATAGGCCTTGGCCAGTTCGCCTTTCGCTTCATCGGGAATACTACCCACCGCCACCAGAGCCACATCAGGGTGGCCGGCGACAACACGTTCAATTTCTGCGGGGTACACATTAAAACCAGCAGTCAAAATCATGTCTTTCTTACGATCAACAATAAATATACAGCCATCTTCGTCGATAGACGCTAGATCGCCGGTATGCATCCAACCATCTGGCTCAATGGTCTCTTTAGTTGCCTTGTCGTTACCATAGTAGCCCTGCATAACGATGCCGCCTTTGATCATTAGTTCACCCACTTCACCCAAAGGCATTGTGGTGCTGGCATTTTCAGTATCGGCAATGCGAGCCTCTGTATAGGGCAAGGCAATACCGATAGAACCGTGCTTGACCAGACCATTGGAAGCGAATGTTGATCCCAATCCACCAATTTCGGTCATTCCCCAAAGCTCAATCAATGGGCAACCGAATCTCTGCTCAACTTCTACCATTTTTGGTTTAGGCATGGTCTGACCACCAACCGTGCAGCAGCGCAGTGATGACAGATCATAGTTATCAAAGTCTGGATGGTTGAGCATAAACATGTACATGGTCGGCACACCCTCGAAAAGCGTGGCGCCGTGATCCTGGATACTCTGCATGATAGCTTTCTCTTCGAAAGCGGGATGCAGTACCAAAGTCATACCGTTTTGAATAGCGCCGCTCATAACAACATTGCCGTAAACGTGTGGACAAGGTAATGCGGTAACCACCGTATCTCGCTCGTTGCGCTGATGCATTAGGGCGGTCATGGCAATGTTGAGCAAAATGCTTCGATGGGATAGGCAAGCGCCCTTGGGAAAACCGGTAGTTCCAGAGGTGTAGCAAATAGTAGAGCGGGAATCAGTATCAATATCGCCGATACTGAAATCATCACTGCTATTAGCCAGTATTTCATTAAAGGACAGCAGTCCTGCGGGAAGAGCTTCATCACCAAAGACGATAATCTCTTTTACCTCAGATTTGTCTTTCACTCCCTGAAGAGGTAATGCTTTTTCATGCGAGGCTATAATGACTGAGGCGCCACAGTCGCTGGCAACAAATTCAACTTCCGCTGGCGTGAGCATGACATTAATCGGGTTGATCACCGCACCCATTTTAAGGGCACCGTAATAGCTAACCACCCACTCCCAACAGTTTCCAGAATACAGGGTTACCCGATCGCCAGACTTTACACCAAGACCTTCCAGCGCATTGGCACAGCGATTTGTAATTGCTTCCAGCTCGTTGTAGGAAAGAGACCTATCCGGCAAGATCAGCGCTATCTTATTCCCAAAGCGTTTCGATGCCTCGAGTGGGATTCTACCAATTGAACTAAGCATGGTGCCAACTCCTTATTTTTTATCCACTTGTGACGGACTTATAGTGCGCCTTGATAAAGCGATTTATCTGTTTTCTATTCTTAGCCCTTAGCCTTTTTGAACTCAAAGGCCATGGCAATAATAACCACGACCAGCAATACAGAGGCCCCTAGAAAAGAACCCTCTATATCCATCGCGCCTATTTCTCCCGCCCATAATGCCAACAGCGTTAATTGATAAATAACACCGAACAGGCCCAGAGAGACAGCGGCAATTTTTGTTGCCACGGACGAGTTATACAATGGTATTGCTACAAGCAGTGCAAACAATGAGTACAACCAGAAGCCTAAATAATCAAAAGAGGTGTACAAGGAAAAAGGCATGGATACATTTAAAATTCTCAACAATGGATCGGCCAGCTGGCTCCCTACTGCGCCAGTTGAAATTGTGTCTGCAAGTAAAGGAATAGTCCACACGGCAATAAATTTGGGGATGATAAATGCTATTACAGACATCAGCACCACCATGGAAGCAAGGATGGCTCGCAATGGATTAGCACTGCCTATCCGCCACGCAATAGCGAAAAACACCCCTGATAGACTCAGCATAGCGACAATTTGATTCGCCCAGGCAGTAATAAATAGTTCTCTATTATTACTGAGCCATGCCACCCGATCCGCATGCTCCGCATTATAACCACCCGGCGCATCCAGAGGGAGATAAACAGAAATGACCGCCGTCACAATGACAATAACGGCAGACCACAGTCCCAGCCTGTTAATTTTTTCGTCCAGTGAAGTAAAAATATCCATGTTGGCCTCCCCATTGATTTCAAAGATTGTTTGCATTGCCTACGGAAACGGCACCTTGACGATTATGCCAAGAGCTGTCGGATAACTGCAGGAAGTGACTAAATGTCTATGCTAGAGCATGTCGAATGACATGTAAAGTGCTGGCAAACTTCTTAAGCAAATCTTTTAGTAGCAGTATGCACTCACCGTCTCTGTTGCCTCCGCTCACCCATTCTATCGAAGCCTATTGTTGACATGCTCACATCATCATGTCAGACGACCTGTAGAAATATCAATCGACATGTATTCCTGATATAGCTAACTAGGCCTGAGAAATAATGGAAACGCAGAAACTGAGTCAAAAACTTACATGTCGGTTGACATTCTATGTTCATCAGTGCCATTATTTTTTTGCAGAATATTTTTGGAAAAGATGGCATATGACAAATAAACACCGATTTATTATTTCGTTTCTAATTGGGTTGCAGGTTCTCTCTGTATCTGTGGCAGAGCCATTAGTTATTCCTGACCCGACAAATTACCCATCCCTCTCCACTAAAAAGATGGGCCATGTTCGTCATATGATTAATCTGGCAAAGCAACTTGATGGCGACTTCTCGATGATGGGTGAGACTGATCCCGTCTACTCTATGAGTTTCCACGCCTACCAGTTTCAAATTGCGTTTGCTCAATATGCACTGGCGTCTACCCACTACCACTACACGCCCGCCCATCGAGATCTTTACCAGAAAGCATCGGCAAGGCTGATTCAGAGGATGATCTACAAAGATGTGTGGGATTATTGGGCACATGTTAGCAAATTTGATCTAACGAACAGAACTGAAATCGAAGCAGGCCTGGAGGAAATGACCACCTATACCGAGGATGACTGGTACGGTTGGATCGACCCCAATATCAAGAAGAACATTATGTATAGTGGTCATCTGTTACAAATGGTGGGCCTGCACCAGAACCTGTTCGACGACGATCGCTACGATGAACCGGGCTCTCTCACATTTCGTTTCGCACCCATCGAGTATGGTCAGGGCCCCATTGAGATGAAATATGATTCCCATCGACTAGCCAAGGTTATCTACGATCAATTTGAGGAAGATCATTTTCGCGGTATTGAGTGCGAGCGCAATGCCGTTTACGCAGAGTGCAACCAGCACCCTATTCTCGGTCTTATGTCGTACGACTTAAAAAACGGTACAAACCTTTCGGTAAAGGTGCGCAAAGAGTTTAAGAAGGTTATGCGCAAGCGTAAATATATTAACCCCGAAACCAACACCACGATGTATTTCCTGAAAGTCAAAGAGGATGAAGTCGTCCCAGCAACTTACGCCTGGGCTGATGGTTGGAATGGTCACGCTCAGTACGTATGGGACAAGGAATATATAAAGAGTATCTATCCAGATCAGAAAAAACGATACTTCCCATCAATGCTGAGAGGGTGGCCCTTCGAGAACATGGGCTGGGGTGTATCGTTCGACTTTGGTTTCTTCGCTCTATTGGCTTCCGAGGTTGGCGATACGGAGACAGTGCAGACAATGGTCGACTATGCCGACGAGCACTTTGAGCCGACATGGAAGGACGGGGGCTACTACTACCCCCATACAAGGTTCTATGTGTACAACTTCTTTCGGGACTGGCTGGGGTACATCCACAACGTTGGTCCGTTGACGGGCAACGTCTTGGTCGGCTTTGCGAGCATCAATCCGACAGACGGACTCTGGAAAATCTATAATCAACCCCGGGGCAAGTCACACTTCGCCGAGCCGTTCATCACAGACGTTGAATACCTTGAGGCAAGTGTCACTCAGGCGGTTTACGATGGGGATAAGGATGCGCTGATCGTAACCCTGGTACCGGGACCTGTGGAGAGCGAAGCCACCTCTTTCACAGTCCGCCAGTTGGATCCCGAAAAAACTTATGCGTTAGTCAGGGACGGACAGGTATTAGGTGAAGTCAATAAAAAAACCAGTTTGGCTCTACCCAGTACTAAGTGGCAGGCTGATGGTTCACTTGTTATCAGTACTAGATTGACAGAACCCCAGTCCTTTATATTGAAGGCAATGGCGGCCACCCTGGCTGCGCGCTAATGAGGATAGCTCGAGACAAAACTGCCGGCGAACAAGTCGCCAAATACCTTTGTAAATTCGTGCAATCTGTGTGTGTCCTTGCATTTGGCTTAACTATAACCGCATGCTCAGATACTGACAGGGGGACAAACTTAAGTGAAGGGATTACCAACAAGAAGGTACGTCAGTACCTTCTGGAGCACCCGGAACTTGTTTTTGATGACCCAGAAATTGCTCGCGCTATTAGTTCAGCACGCTCAGCGCGGCAGCAACAGGCTAGCGCCTTATGGCGCAAATCTATCCTTGCAAAAAACGCTAGTCTACTAGACTCCTCTCTCACCCCAGTCTCTGGGGATGCTGGATCCCAAGTTACAATTATCGAGTTCTATGATTATCAATGCGTTCCTTGCAAGGCCAGTTACCCAGAACTTGAGCAGATGAGAGAAACAGAGATAGATATTCGTATTATTTATGCCCAGCTGCCTGTTTTCGGGAGCTATTCGATCCTAGCTGCAAGGGCCGCTATCGGTGCTCACCGACAGGGCCTGTTTCAGGCTTATCACAATGCATTAATGACTGCCGACATCCGTCTTGATACGGATTCTATTTTTGCCATGGCAGTCGATATAGGACTCGATACTGAAAAGTTGCAGGCTGATATGCGTGATCCACACGTTATTGACTATTTAGAGCAGATGCAGACTCTCGCCGATGAACTTGATGTGACCGGCACGCCAGCATTTGTTGTAGGAGATGCCATTCTGAGAGGGGGAATCAGGGTAAAAGAGCTTAAAGTAGAGCTCGACCGTCAGCGCACTCGAAGCCATTCTTCAAGAGGCGTTTGAAGCTTATTTGAGTGGGAATAAATATCAAAATGTTAAAAATAAAATCGAGAAAAGCGGTGTTAGGCATCATCACCATAGAGTCTATCGACCAAATCATAGACTAACGAGTGAATCTTAGACTCATCATTTTCCCAACGTTTTCCCGAGGCCGTAAAAATGGTTGATCCCTCTATGAAAGCCATCAGGCCAATAGATTCAACACGAGGATTCTTACTGCCAGCCTTGTGGAGTAAACCCTCCAGAATCTGCAAATATTCAGCGTATATATCGTCAACGAGATCGGCCACTAGAGGCTCTACCTGACCCATGGCCCAGAGTTGTGGCCAAAGTTTATCTGCCTGTAACCTTCCATCTGCTGGCTCCGACGCAGCGAATTCCAAGACCCCTTTGATAGTTAGCGGCTCATTAGCTTTTACAGCATCAAAATTGCTGTGGTATATGTCAGCGATATAAGCCACCAATGCACGCAACATATCTTCCGAGGTTCGAAAGTGATATTGCAAAGCACCTAGCTTAATACCGCTGGCGCGAGCCAGGGCCCGCATGCTCAGGCTGCTATAGCCCTGATCAACAATAATATCAACTGCTGCCTGTAAAATCTGCTGTTTGCGCTCACTCATCGATCATAGAATCCTTTAAATTGCTCACTTTTCAGGGAGTTTACAGAAAAGAATAGCCAGAGTCTCTCAAGATAGGATTATCTAAGATTTTTTTAAAGATGCGTTTGCTAAGTTGATTTGCGGGCAGCTATTATACCGCGGGTCTTAATATGGGCAGCGAGGCGCAAAATAAGTACCAGCAAACCGAGAAGAGCAAAGACAACATCGATTGTCTTTGCATTTTGACTCAGGGCCTGCTCGGCATAACTCACCCAGATCGCCGCCCAGAAGTACCAAATACCGATCAGATGTAGCCAATGCCATTGGGCGCGGCTCATCTTTCGACGCACCGAGAGAAATGAAGTAATGGTCAACGCCAACAAAAAGATATAGCTGAGACTGCGCCCCAAAAGATCGCTCGCCTTATGTAGTTCATCCCAGTAATGGGCTGGATATAACGTTAGCAAAACTGCGATAAAGAATGCCTGCCAGCCGAATCCAGCCGCAAAGGATAAACCGGTATAACGGCGGTTTCGCAACAACCACTTTGAAAAAGCATTGGGGAAAAACGTTGTTAGGGCAGATGTGACAAAGGCGATATATATCCAGGGAGAGGCAAACTGCACAGATAGACGTATCAACTTGACCGTGGCTTCAGGCGAGGAGATACCTATGATCAGCATCCCAGCAACCATACCGCCAAGGGTCAACAGCGCAATCAGATAAAAAAGCGGCCAACCATTCAGTACCCTGTGTTGTAGCAGGGTCAGCTGATTACCTCCCCCACAGCACGAATCGACGCATCAATCGCTGACTGCACATAGGCATAGGCCTCGGAGTCAGAATTGGCTATGCTGATTCGGCCAAAGGGCTGCCGCCCAAGCTCATGAGGCGCCTGTCCTGGCTCCCAACGCGGGTCATGAAGATCCATATATTCATAGGCGTAGCCATGGGACCATCGATTAATGGTAATAGCCTCAATATCCCGATCAGCATCAAAACCAGCCTCGCCAAACATACCGATAAGCTGGTGTCGAATTTCTCGCTCATAGTCGGCAAATGAGGTGGCCATTATGTTATGCCTGCCAAGCCGACAGAGATCGCGTCCAGATTGTTTACCATCGCCCTCTGGAGCAGGCATATGCAGCATATACAACACCATAGGGTCATCTGGCTTGATTGAAACAGTATAAGCCCCCAAATTCACGGGCGGTGCATGGGTGACTAATTCGAAATAACTATCAGCACAGACATATAAAGATGCACCACTTTTTCGCACGGGCGCACTGGTTTTAAGCACGACATTGGCACTGATAAAAGGAACTTTGGAACCATAGGCGAGGTTTTGTTTCTGCGCCTCAGGTAGGTCTGGACAGAGATGTGGAATCATGCCGTTGTATCCGGCAAGGATGCAATGCCTTCCCTGCACCTTAAAGGCACGATCACCAGACACATAGGAAACATCCACCAGAGCTGAGTCCCTATTGGCAACATTAACCACCGTGCTATTTAAGCGAATGCGCACTGGGGCATCTTGCAAATCCAATCGGGAATAATCAAAACGACTAGCAATCAGTTCCTCCATTGAATCGGCGCCCGAAACCTGAGGGACAAGTTTATTCACGAATAGCCTTGCCACAGAGGCGTTACCATCGGGGAAAATAGGTGAGCGGTACGCGTTGGGGTCCTCTGGCACATCAGACTCCCCATCTGACTCTGGGAAGCCCATGGCGTTGGCCCCAGGTGCCCCCAACTCGATTGCTTCCATAATTGATGTACTGCTAATACCTACGCCCCATATAGCTCGAACCCAGGGTTCTGTTAATTTGGCGCCCTGCTTGGAGAGGCCAACTCGTTCATTGAGAAAGGTGGCATATGAAGTGCTGCGCATATAGGTTTCTTTATCGGACAGAGAAATATCCGGCAAATAGTCTTTCTCACCACTGACCAGAGCAATCAGACGGCTAGTATCAGTCTTTGATAGATCCAGTGACTTAATCATCGCTTTATAGTCACCAGCACCCGCCCATGTGGACCCCCAATCACCTGAGACAATACTATCCTTGCCATACAGATTTTTATTAAGATAGATGCCATAGGGCGCGGCTCCGTTTGACAGAACATAGTCATCTGGGCCTGCATCTTGTAGCGCTTTAAAGTCAACACCAATATCTTCAAGAACCTGATAGGCGCCAGCACTAAAAGCGGACTGCTCAAGGTTGAGGCTACCCCCAGGACCCAGCAACATTTTGCCCGAAGACTCAAATTCATTGCGCTTGGCATGACCACCGAAATCATCATGATTATCAAGCACAAGAATCTTAACCTCGGGCCCCATCTGCTGCTGATACAAGTAGGCGGCAGACAGACCACTTATGCCGCCACCCACAATAACCAGGTCATAGATATCATCCAACGGCTCATACTGTTCAGGCCTCTGCCCTCCCATCACCAGCGCATGAGCTACCTCAAAGGACCCTTTGTGACTTCCGCGCATGCCCGTCAGCAGCGGCGGGTAATAGTCTTTGCCGCTACTAATAGCGCCGTTACCAGTAGTACCGAACGTAACAGAACTGTAAGGCGCAAGAGCCGTGGCCGCCACAGACAGCGCAGCACCATTTAAAAAATCTCGTCTGGTTATTTTATCTCTCATCAATAATTACTCTTCGCTTGCCACCCAGGCTTTGGTTTCAATAATAATCATCTCGCGAAATTTAACGGGCATATCCCAGGTTCCCTGCCAACCTTTTGGTACAAGGAAGGTATCACCCACCTCATAGGTCTGCTTTTCCCCGGAGAGGGAAGTAAGGATAACCCTACCTTCCAGGACAGTGACAAACTCGTCATAGGAAAAGGGATAGCTCACATCTATCAGAGCGGCCTCAGACTCATAAAGCGCGACCACAAAATCGCCCTTATGTACCACCTTTTGCCAATGCTTATTAGCGCCTGAGAGCACTGTGCCGTCAGGCCAAGGCGGAATAGACTCCAGCTCGGTGGTCCTGAAAGCATCTTTATCTAGAGGTAAAACATCAATCATGGGTTGCGCCGATACGGTAACGGTAGCCAGTAGCAAAACCGCAAATACATAAAGCTTTTTCATGATTTACTCCATTTTTAGTTTTTGTCAGTATTTTTAGTAATCGGCTCAAGAGGGTTTCACCGTTTGTTCTTCTACTGCCCGCCAAGCCGCGTCAAAAGCGGCTTGCATTAGGGGCATGGCCTCTGAATCAGAATTGGCAATTGAGATACGTCCAAATTGTGCCCGGCCAATCTCATGGGGTGCATGCCCCTCATCCCATTCGGGATCATCAAGCCCCAGATAAGAGTAGGCGTAACCATGGGGGATTCGATTCACCGTAATGGCCGCTATATCATCCTTATGATTAAAACCATGTTGACCCAACATTCCCTGCAGCTGATCACGAATCTGCTGCTCATAGTCTTTAAACGCTGTGGCATAAATCTTGTGGCGACCCATCCTGAAAAGATCCCGCGCAGACATATCTTTGATATCTGCTGGCGTGGGTGAGGCCATCATAAATACCGCCATAGGCTCGTCGAGACTCTGGGGTGGCTGATAGCCTCCTGAGGTCACTGTAGGTGCGGCACTCACCCATTGAAAAGGATCATAGGGACACTGGGTAAAAGTCGTTCCAAGTCCAGCAAAGGCTCGACCATTTTTTAGCAGTACATTGGCATAGACAAACGGTACCTTGACGCCGTAGCTCAAACCCTCTCTCTGCTCCTTGCTCATCTCCGGGCAAAGATGTGGAATAAGCCCGTTATAACATGCGAGAACACAGTGGTCTGCGCTGACGCTAAAGGGCTGGCTTTGCTGAACGTAATCAACCTTTACATGGTTTACATCTGTCTCTTTTACCCCTACCACTGTGCTATTGAGTCTCATACGAGTCGGATTACTGTCAAGGTCCAAAGCTGAGTAGTTAAAGTTTGAAATGGCAACATCCTCAAAGCCCTTCATAGCCGGTGCAACATCAGGAATTAACTTATGGACCAATAATCGGGCAACCGACGCATCGCCATCAGGAAACATATAGGCCACGGGAGCGTCCCCTAAAACAAAAGCGCCCGCGAGATCGCTGAGTCGATTGGTCAACCAGCCCATAGCTTTTAGACCGGGGCAACCAGTACTCAGGGCTTCCAGAACTGTAAGGCTCCACCCCGCCGGGCCCAATAAAACACTGGTAAAAGCCCCCAGTATGGGCAAGGTTTCTTCAGCTAAACCAACGCGCTCGGTCAAAAATTGGTTGTAACTGACGGACTTCACATATCTGTATTGCTCCAAGAGAGACAAATCATCTAGGAAGTCTCGATCACCACCGAAAAAGGCAATCAACTTAGTTTGCTCTTCCTCAGGTATGGGCAACTCTTTAACCGCCGCCTCATATCCTTGACCCCCATGGAAAAACCCTAACCAGTTTCCACTTAGGGTTTTATGGCCATCAGTAGTAGGAATCGTCATACCATTATTGGCGCTAATTTTGCCACCGAGCATATAATCATCAGGCGTATTGGCTGTCATTGCAGCTAGAGCATGATCATCAACACCTATATCTTTTAATAATTCAACCGCCATTGCGCTATATGACGACATGGGCTCGATATTTTGAGCCCCGCCCAAACCAAGTACCATATTCCCATCTTGATGAAATTCGTTGCGCTTGGCATGCCCACCAAAGTCATCGTGGTTGTCCAGCAATAGTATCTTTGCAGTAGGGCCCATTTTCTTTTGATAATACCAGGCAGCGGCAAGACCACTCTGACCTGCACCTACCACCACCAAGTCATAGTGCTCATCTAACTCTTGATAAACGGCCGGCTTTTGACCATTCCAAGCTAATGCATGAGCAACCTCATAGGAGCCTTCATGACTGCCACGCATACCAGTGAGAGTAGGAGGGTAATAGTCGCTGGGAAATTTATTGGTGGCTGTGAATCCAGCAGATTGCGCTAAAAGCTGCCCCGGCATCAATAGGATTGTACCGGCGCCAATAGCGACACCATTAAGAAAATCTCTTCGTGTAATTTTAGAAGTCATCTATTGCTGGCCCTTATGGTTGGCTTATTTCACGATGGAATTTTTGCCTTTCCGTATTGCATGTCGTTTGACATGCAATACGGTATCATAACTCAGATCCACAAGTCGAGAAATGTTAAATGCAGTACCAAGGAACTCATGTGATTAGCTTTGACTTAAACGGTAAAACAACAGAAGTGACCACCATACTCCATACTCCATACTCCGTTTTTGTGGGTGGTTAGAGACCAGCTCAAACTTAAAGGATCCAAGTTTGGCTGCGATATGGGCCTGTGTGGAGCGACGCATCTACCCGCACAAGTGTCTTACCATTAGCCGCCATTCAAGGACGAAAAATCACCACTATTGAAGGCATTGGTAACCCTGACATGTTATCGACACTTCAAACGGCAAGGGTTAGAGCCACCGTAGCGCAATGTGGCTATTGCCAAAGCGGTAAGTTAGTAAGAGTACTCCTTCAAATTGACATCAATTGCCCATTGCCCATTGCCATGCTTGGTTTTCTTGGCTCTCTGTTGGCCCTGAACCTGCACCAAGGCCAGCATTATTGACAACCATATGAATTTTTCCTCACCGAGTGCTTTGGCAATAGTTGGTTCACTAACTCAATCCTCGCACAGGCAACAACGCACCGTGGACGGCTTTGGCAGCTGGAGAAATTAGGAAGCAGATAACAGCAGCCAGATCATCGGGCGATACCCAGTCGGCAGGATTATTTTCAGGCATTGCGGAACGGTTGGCAACGGTATCAATTACCGTCGGTAATACAGCATTGACATTGATGCCCTTCGCTTTAAGTTCCTGGGCAAGAGTTTCGGTGAGACGCATCACCACACTCTTGGATGCACAGTAGGCCCCCATCAAACTCTGCCCCTCACGCGCTCCAAAAGCGCCGACATTAACGATACTTCCCTTCTGCTGTTCCAGCAGCACAGGAACAGCGGCCCTGATGGCATTTCGCATGGTAGAAACATTCAGACTGAACATGAGGTCCCATTGCTCATCACTCGAGTCCCAGCTTTCGGTACCCATGGCGAAGCCACCGGCGAGATTGACCAGGCTATCGAAAGGTCCGAAACTTTGTATCGACT
>OLHI01000018.1_pt1 | contig 54632 bp, 50 predicted proteins | sample 1609501 | NCBI WGS metagenome assembly OLHI01 (sample SAMN05416862, study PRJEB24817) | seawater metagenome | isolation source: Sea water | place: Canada:Atlantic | collected 2013-11 | reverse complement strand
TTCTTCGTAAGCTATTGGTTTTTAATTTTTGTAATTATCAGCTTTTTTGTAAACGCATTTTGGGTAATGGGAAGCCTAAAAAAAGCACAAGCAGGACTCATGAGCTTTAAAGAAGGTTTTACTGTTTTCTTTATCTCTAATGCATTGGCTCTTTTATTATCAACACTTTTTACACTTTTACTTTTTACAATAATAGATCCTGAACTACAAGATACCGTTAAAGAATTAACGATTCTCAAAACAACGGAAGCCATGGAGAATTTCAATGTTCCAATGGATCAAGTAGACATCACTATTGAAGAGATTAGAAATCAGGATAATTTTTCTATTGTATCCCAAATAAAAGGGTACTTCTCAACTTTAGCAATATGTTCTATTGCAGGATTATTGATTGCTTTAATCTTAAAAAAGAAAGAAGAAGAAAATTACTAAATTCAAGTTAAAAAGGTTCCTTTTTAGGTAAAAAGTAGAATTAGAGTTACTTTTGTTTCTTCAGAAATTCGCTTTAATTTTTAACCTATGGATATTTCGGTAGTCATACCACTTCTTAACGAGGACGAATCCTTACAAGAATTACACGATTGGATTGCAAAAGTCATGCAATCCAATCGTTATTTATATGAAATTATTTTTATTGATGATGGAAGTACAGATCGTTCTTGGAACGTTATTGAAAAACTATCTCAAGAAAACAAGTCCGTAAAAGGAATTCGCTTCCAGAAAAATTACGGGAAATCACAAGCTTTGGATGCAGGTTTTGAATTGGCCCAAGGTGCTGTTGTGATTACCATGGATGCCGATTTACAAGACAATCCCGATGAAATCCCTGAACTCTATGATTTAATCTTCAAAGAAGATTTCGATTTGATTTCTGGATGGAAAAAGAAACGGTACGACAACGTCATTACAAAAAACATTCCTTCAAAATTATTTAACGCGGCTGCCAGAAAAACTTCTGGATTAAAATTACACGATTTTAACTGCGGATTAAAAGCCTATAAAAATATCGTTATTAAAACCGTAAAAGTGAGCGGAGAGATGCATCGTTACATTCCTGTTTTAGCAAAAATCGAAGGTTTTACTAAAATAGGTGAGAAAGTAGTACAACATCAAGCAAGAAAATACGGGGTTACCAAGTTTGGAATGGAACGTTTTATCAATGGTTTTTTAGATTTAATTACTATTTCTTTTCTATCAAAATTTGGAAAAAGACCCATGCACTTTTTTGGGCTTTGGGGAACTTTTATGTTTTTATTTGGTACCATCTCAGCATTTTATATTGGCATTATAAAACTGTACAAATTGTACAAAGGCACAAGTGCTATTTTAGTCACTAACAATCCTTGGTTCTACATTGCACTAACTTCTATGATTTTAGGGACTTTATTGTTTCTCTCGGGTTTTATTGGTGAGCTGATTATAAAATCAAAAGACACTATAAAACACTATACAATAAAAGAAAAACTCAATTCATAAAATGTATCTTTGCATTTGAAAAAAAAAAAAAAAATGACCGAAATTTTAGATAAAGCAAAGCAATGGCTATCTTCTACTTTTGATGCAGAAACACAACAAGAAATTCAGCAACTAATAGACACCAACTCACCAGACTTAGCAGACCGATTCTACAAAGACACCGAATTTGGAACTGGTGGAATGAGAGGTGTCATGGGTGCTGGAACTAACAGAATCAATAAATACACACTCGGAAGAGCTACACAAGGACTTTCTAATTATTTAATTAAAAACGTACAGAAAGAACAACTAAAAGTTGTTATTGCCTATGACTGTAGACACAATAGTAAAAAATTTGCAAAACTCGTTGCCGATGTATTCACCGCAAATAACATCAAAGTATTTTTGTTTGAAGATTTACGTGCAACTCCCGAACTGTCTTTTGCAGTGCGTCACCTAGACTGTGATGCAGGTATTGTTTTAACAGCTTCACACAATCCGCCAGAATATAATGGCTATAAAGTATATTGGGCAGATGGTGGACAAATTGTCCCTCCCCATGACAATGGAATTATCAGTACGGTAAAAGCGATTGACTTTTCTGAAATTAACTTCAATGCAAACGATGCCCTGATCGAAGAAATTGGGAAATCCGTAGATGAAGCATTTGTTAATGGAGCCGTAAAAAATGGGTCTTTATCAGAAAATATAGATCGCAAAAATTTAAAAATTGTTTTTACTTCTTTGCACGGTACCTCTATTGTTTCGGTTCCAGAAGCATTGGAAAAAGCAGGATACACAGATGTGCATATCGTTGAAGAACAAAGAATTCCTGATGGCGATTTTCCTACTGTAAAATCTCCAAATCCAGAAGAACCAGAAGCCTTAAAAATGGCTACTGATATGGCAAATAAAATTGGTGCAGATATTGTGATTGGAACAGATCCTGATTGTGATCGATTGGGCGTGGCTGTTAGAGATGTTGATGGGAAAATGAAATTAATGAATGGGAACCAGACAATGGTTGTTATGACCCAATTTTTACTAAAAAAATGGAAAGAAGAAGGACGCATCAATGGAAATCAATTCATTGGATCCACTATTGTTTCAACAGAATTGGTCAATAAAATTGCTGCAAATTTCGGAGTAGAAACCAAAGTGGGTTTAACAGGTTTTAAATGGATTGCTAAAATGATTCAAGACTATAAAACCATGGACTTTATTGGTGGTGGTGAAGAGAGTTTTGGATATATGGTTGGTGATTTTGTGAGAGATAAAGATGCTGTTACGGCAACGTTATTGGCATGTGAAGTTGCTGCATATGCGAAACAAAACAACAGTTCTTTTTACAAAGAATTGTTAGCGATTTATATTGAAAACAACTTTTATAAAGAACATTTAATTGCGATTGTCAAAGAAGGAATGGATGGCGCTGCACAAATTCAGCAAATATTGAGCGACATGCGAAACAATCCTTTAACGGAAATTGATGGGGAAAGAGTTGCAACGCTTTCAGACTACAACGCTTCTATTGAAAAGAACTTGATCACAGGCAAAGAAACCAATATTGAGTTGCCAAAATCAAATGTATTAATTTACCAAACAGAAAACGGAACTAGAATTGCAGCAAGACCTAGTGGAACGGAACCTAAAATTAAATTTTATTTTAGTGTTAATACTCCTTTAGATGCTTCAAATAATGCAGAAAAGACAGAAGCAGAATTGGATGCAAAGATTCAACGAATTATTAAAGAAATGAAACTGAATTAATGAGTTATTTTAAGGACATTTTAAATTACGAAAAAGGATATCGAAAATACACTGTACTAAATGTGGTTTTTAATATTCTATATGCGATTTTCAATGTGCTGTCTGTATTGGCTTTTATTCCTGTTTTAGGAATTGTATTTGGTACAGAAAACAAAGTAACCACAAAGCCTGATTACGAAGGAATTACGAAAATTGGAAACTATTTGAAGGATAGTTTTTACCATTATATCTCTATAAAGATTGATACAGAAGGAACAATCAACACGTTGTTGTTTATCTGTTTATTAGCGTTATCGTTATTTTTCTTGAAAAATTTCTTTCGTTACTTAGCCTCCTACTCCATTACTTTTTTGAGAACTGGAATCGTTAGAGATTTGCGTGATGAATTATATCATAAAATCGTAACCTTACCCATTGCTTATTTTTCTGAAAAAAGAAAAGGAGACATTATTGCAAGAATGACCGCAGATGTTCAAGAAGTGGAAGTTTCTATTTTAACGTCTATTGAAACGATTGTAAGAGAACCATTAACCGTAATTATTGCAATCTCCATCATGCTTTTCATGAGTTTAAAATTGACACTTTTTGTGTTTATTTTATTGCCAGTTTCTGGGTTTATCATTTCTTCAATCAGTAAAAAACTAAAAGCGAAATCTGTAAAAGCACAAAAGGAAACCGGTAATTTCTTGTCTTTTATAGAAGAGACTTTAACTGGTTTAAGAATCATAAAAGGGTTTAATGCTGAAAAAATAATAGCCTCAAAGTTTAACGCGTCAACGAAAGAGTTTAAGAATTTGATGACCAGTGTTTTCCACAGACAAACACTCGCATCACCAATGAGTGAGTTTTTAGGATCTGCTACCATCATTGCCATTTTGTGGTATGGAGGATCGGAAGTTTTATCTAAAACAAGCAACTTACAACCCGATGAATTCTTCGGCTACATTGTATTGTTTTACACCGTTTTGAACCCTATAAAATTAATTACGACGGCATTTTACAAAATCCAGAAGGGAGAAGCTTCGGCAGAAAGAATTATGGCCGTTTTAAATGCTGAAAACGAAATTAAAGACCTTGAAAATGCGCTTGTAAAAAGTGAATTTATAGATGAGATTGAATTCAAAAACATCTCTTTTAAATACAAAGATGACGATGTTTTAAAAAACTTTTCACTCACCATAAAAAAAGGAGAAACAGTTGCTTTGGTGGGACAGTCTGGAAGTGGAAAATCTACATTAGCCAATTTAATAACTCGTTTTTATGATGTAAATGAGGGCGCAGTATTCATTGATGGCATAAACATCAAAGAGGTTACAAAAAAATCATTGCGTGCCTTAATGGGCATTGTTTCACAAGATTCTATCCTATTCAATGACACGATTGCAAACAACATTAAATTGGGTGCTCAAAATGCAACGGACTTGGCTGTATTGAAAGCTTCAGAAATTGCAAATGCAAACGAATTCATTCAACAATTACCAAAGAAATTTGACACGAATATTGGGGATAGTGGAAACACGCTCTCTGGAGGTCAAAAACAACGTTTGTCAATTGCCAGAGCTGTTTTAAAGAATCCACCAATAATGATCTTAGATGAAGCGACTTCTGCTTTAGATACAGAATCGGAACAACTGGTGCAAGCTGCTTTAGAAAAAATGATGCAAAACAGAACTTCTTTAGTCATTGCACATAGATTGTCTACCATTCAGAAAGCAGATAAAATTGTGGTACTAAAAAAAGGGGAAATTGTTGAAGAAGGAAAGCACCAAGATTTACTTGCTAAAAAAGGAGAATACTTCAAACTAGTAAACATGCAATCGTTAAGCTAATTAATGCATCGATTTTCTTTTTATGACCAGAGGAAAGGGCTTCTCTTAGCGAATTACCTCCTGAAAGATACATTCGATAGGATTCTAAAAAACAACGGTTGTAGCTTATTTAAAGACCTCTAAGAATCCCTTTTCAATATGCATCTTAAACCTACAGACTTAAATCGAGAACGAGAACAATCAATCGTTGAATTTCCGAAGGTTTTCTTGATCGATTACTCATAATCTTCTTCCGCCTACTAACTAAATTTTAAGCAAAAAAAAACTGCCTTAAAAAGACAGTTTAATTTTATTTGGTATCCTACAAATTAATCAAAAGATGTACTTTGATTTACTTTTGTATACTGAGCATTTAATACAACTTTTCCTGTTGCATCTGTTAAGAAAGCTAACACTGCTGTATTTGCCACATTTGAAACTGCGTAAGAAGAAAGATTAACAGAATACGGCTTATGAGTTAAACCTAATCCTGATTCGGTATCGTCTCCCAAAACAGCTGTAGCTGAATATCTTAAAACATGATTGTGTTCAAAGTTTGATAGGTTACTTCCTCCGCCATAATAACTTGTATAGTTTGCTTGGTTCGCTAGAATTCCATCCTCTAAAACAAAAACGACTATTTTAGTTCCACTTACACTTTCTGCAAAACCAGTACTCACCAAAATATTCATTGTAGATCCGTCTAAAGTAGCCCCCACTGCCAAACCTACATTTGTAGACCCTTGAGCAGTATTAACGGCTTGCGCAACATTACTAGGCTCTGGGTAATCCCACTCTGCTTCTCTATTTACAAAAGCAGATGGATAACCAGGTATATCAAATGCAGTATCTAAAGCACTTGAATACGTATTCTGCATTGCATCACCAATATGTGCTCCTACTGCAAACACCTTATCTGTTTCTGCTTCTACTAAACTAATGGCATAAGAAACTCGTGGACACCATCCACACCAAGTTCCTGTATAATCTTCTATGATCGCTTTTTTCGTATAGGTTGTTGGTAAAGAAACATCCGATACCTGTATGGTAATTTCATTACTTGTTAATGAAGAAAAAGTTGCTTTTGCAGTTATTGCTCCAACTTCAGTAGCTAAATAACCACTTCCATTATAGATCGTATTATTTACAACATACTGACAGTCGGCGGTTTTATCTTCTGTGGTACCATCGCTATAAGTAGCAACTACATTAAAGTTTGTAACTTGACCAATTGCCAATGCGAGTTCACTTGAGGTAATCTCAATAGAGGTTACGGTAGCAACTTCGTTTACAGTAAGCGTAACTTGATTACTGGTAAATGTGCTGTGTGTTGCAACAACTGTATAGGTTCCTGGTGAAGTTGGTGTATAAGTGTTTCCTGAAATACTTGTACCATTCACTTTGAAAGAAGATTCTGAAGTTACTGTTGCGTTTAAATTTGTTTTTACTGTAAAAATAACGGAATTACCTTCATCAAAAGAAGTTTTGTCTGAAGACAGTACAATAGAAGTTACTGTTGATACTGGTGGTGGAGTCACTGTACCCCCTGTTTCTTCTGAAGAAGAACATGAAAAGAAAAAAAGAGTTGTTAAAATTGCAATAAAATAAATTGGATTGGGATATTTCATGAGTTAATTATTTATATTTGGATCTATTCCTGAAATGATTTTTAAATTATAATGTAAATAACAATCAATTTTAACTCATAAACAAATATTAATGTAAAATAATAGCAATCAAATTAAAAAGTCAATCTAGATTCTCTTTTATGCTTCCAAATTTTCTTTCATTTAAACCCAATCTTTCAATTATGAAAAAAATAGTATTCCTATATCTTTTTGCCTTTTCGGCTACTTGTTTCTCTCAAAAAAAAATACCTAATATTAATGTAACCACATTAAAGGGCAAATCGGTATCGATCGAAAGTCAACTTTCAAAAAATAAGGTGACAGTTTTAGCTTTTTGGGCTACTTGGTGTGTTCCTTGTATTAATGAGTTGGATGCAATTAGTGATGTTTATGAAGATTGGCAAGAGGAAACAAGTGTTGACCTTATTGCAATATCTACCGACGATTCTCGGACTCAGAAAAGAATTAAACCAATGATCAATGGAAAAGGATGGGAATATCAAATTTTATTAGATAAAAACCAGGAATTAAAAAGAGCACTGAATATTACTTTGATTCCGCATGTAGTTGTTCTAAAAGGCTATGAAATTGTATACAGACATACGGGGTTTGCTCCAGGTGCAGAAGATGAATTGTATGAAATGATAAAAAAGCATTCTAAATAATTGTAATTCCCACCACTTATGAAAAAAATAATAACCTTTTTTATCACACTGCTTTCTTTAGCTTCATTTTCTCAACAGGACAGTCGTATTTCCTATGGGTTTGAATCGAATTCTCAATATTATTTAGACGATTCCAAAACAGGTGATTTTCTGGAATCTAATCGATTTAGATCGAATAATTTTTTTAAAATCGACTATTATTATAAAAACTTTAATGCCGGCTTTCAAGCAGAAAGTTATGAACCTAAGGCGATGTTAAATTATTCGCCCAATTTAGATAAAACAAATCTTGGACTGTACTATGTCGGATACAAAACGAATAAAATATCATTTACGCTAGGGCATTTTTATGAGCAATTTGGAAGTGGTCTCATCTTAAGATCCTGGGAAGACCGTCAATTAGGAATTAACAATGCCCTCCGAGGTGGACGTGTTAAATTCAGTCCAAAAGAGTACTTGCATTTTACTAGTTTTTACGCAAAACAACGAAAAGGCTTTGCTGTTTCTAAAGGAAATATTGTTGGTTTTAATTCAGACTTTGACATCTCATCTGCCTTTAACTTTGAAAATTCATCTTTCAGTGCTGGATTTAGTTATGTAGGAAGAACACAAGAAAGAACGGAAACTAATTTTGATTACAAAAACAGCACCAATTTATTTTCTAGCCGAGTAGAGTTTTCTAAAGATAATTTTTATTCCAACCTCGAGTATGTGGCAAAAGGAAAGGATGCTGTGATCATTCAAAACCAGATCAAGAATGCAAAAAAAGGAGCTGCTCTGTTAGCAAATTTTGGGTATGCAAAAAAAGGATTAGGGATTAATGCAACGTTTAGAAGAATGGAAAATATGAACATCTATTCTGACAGAGAAGCCAATGGAAACATTTACAACGAAAGTGTTGTGAACTACTTGCCTGCTTTAACAAAACAGCATGATTATCTGTTAACGAATATCTATGTATATCAAGCTCAACCTCAAGTCTCCTTTCAAGATCCATCACTTATAAAATCTGGGGAAATTGGAGGACAATTAGATCTGTACTATAAGATAAAAAAAGGGACTTTTTTAGGGGGGAAATACGGAACAAAAATTGCTCTGAATTATTCTTCTTGGCATGGGTTAAAGGCAGATTATGACTTTGCCGGTTTTGATTATGAAACGGAATTCTTAGGTTTTGGCCAAAAATATTTTTCAGACCTCAGTATAGAAGTTCGCAAGAAATGGTCCAAGCAATGGAACACAATATTTTATTATGTAAACCAATCCTACAACAAAAGATATATTGAAGAAACCTTTGGAGAAATCAATGCAAATATCTTTGTAAGTGAAGCGACCTATAAAATGGGGAAAGGAAAATCACTACGTTTTGAAGCTCAACTTTTAGCAACCAATGATGATAAAAAAAATTGGGCTGGTGGAACAGTTGAATACAATGCTACGTCTAAATTAGCCGTTTATATAAACGATATTTACAACTATGGGAATGACAATGTTGACCAACAAATTCACTACTACAATGTAGGCGGAAGTTATACGGTAGGTGCACATCGGTTTGCATTAAATTACGGAAGACAACGTGGAGGTTTAATTTGTATTGGTGGGGTCTGTAGAAATGTTCCTGAGAGTACTGGAATTTCTGCAAACATTACCATGTCTTTTTAATGTAATTACTGTACTTGAAGCCCTAGTTGCTCTCCTTTTTGAAGCATAAAATCATAAGAAGCTTGATGCTCATTTGGTATTTTACCATCTAAGATCGCTTCTTTGATAGCTTCTTTGATTTGACCAATTTCTTTACAAGGCTTTAAATTAAAAGCTTTCATAATTTCTTCCCCAGAAATTGGTGGTTGAAAATTACGAACACGATCTCGTTCTTCTACCTCTTTAATTTTGATACGAACCAATTCAAAATTTTGATGGTATCGTTTGAATTTTTTTGGGTTTTTAGTGGTAATATCGGCTTCACAAAGCGTCATTAAAGAATTAATATCGTCACCGGCATCAAAAACCAAACGTCTAACAGCTGCATCGGTAACTTCGCTCGCCAATACAATTGGTCTAGAACTTAATAGTACCATTTTCTGAACAAACTTCATCTTGTTATTTAATGGCATTTTTAATCGCTTAAATAGTTTGTACACCATTTTAGCTCCTACAAATTCATGAGAATGAAACGTCCAACCTACTTTTTTGCTGAATTTTTTTGTGGGTGCTTTTCCAATATCATGTAAAAGTGCTGCCCATCGCAACCAAACATCTTCTGTCTTCTCAGAAATATTATCGACAACTTCCAATGTATGATAAAAATTATCTTTGTGTTTTTGTCCTTCTACCTCCTCTACTCCTTTTAAATCGATTAACTCTGGCAATATCTGAGACAATAATCCTGTTGCTTCTAAATGTAAAAAACCGATTGAAGGTTTTGCAGACATTAAAATTTTATGCAATTCATCAATAACACGTTCGCGAGTAATAATTTGCAATCTGTCAGAATTTTTCGCAATTGCTTGCAACGAATTCGATTCAATTGTAAAATTTAATTGCGTTGCAAAGCGAATGGCCCGCATCATTCTTAAGGGATCATCGGAATACGTAATATCTGGATCTAGAGGGGTCTTAATATTCTTTTTTACTAAATCATCTATTCCATTAAAGGGGTCTAACAAATCACCGAAATTCAATTCATTTAAACTCAGTGCCAACGCATTGATTGTAAAATCGCGCCTATTTTGGTCATCTGCCAAACTTCCTTCAGAAACTTCAGGATTTCTACTTTCTTCTGAATAGGACTCTTTTCTAGCACCTACAAATTCAATTTCAACATCTTTATAACGCAACATAGCAGTCCCGTAGGTTTTAAAAACTTGAACTTTTGGTTTATTTGATAATAAACTGGCTACTTTTTCAGCCAATTCAATCCCGCTTCCAACAGCAACAATATCGATATCTTTGGCAGAACCTCTTTTTAAAAAAAAATCACGTACAAAGCCACCAATCACATAACTGTCAATAGATAATAATTTTGATGCTTTTGAAATTACGGTGAAGATTTCTGATGAAATTGCCTCTTTGAAATTTGTATTTATATTTGTCACAGATTGACGCCTCTTTTATATTGATTCTTATGCTCTTAAAATCTGAACTTCGCTACCTACAACTTTTAAAATTGTTGAAGGTTTTGCATGCACTCGATTTTGATGCAAACTTACTATATAATCAACACCTTCCAAAATTGGTTGGCTAATTTCTTGAAATGATTTTGGTGTCGCTTCTCCGCTTACATTTGCAGAAGTTGATATGATTGGTTTTTGGAATCTTTTAATCAATTTTCTGCAAAATGCATCTTGCACAACTCTTATGGCAATGGTACCATCTGTGGCAAGTGCATTTTTTGCAAATCCTTTTGGATTTTCATAAATAATCGTCGTTGGTTTCTTTGAGTTTTTAAGAAGTACGATTACACTTTGAGGAACAGTAACATATTTTTTTAACATGGAAATAGAACTCACCAAAACAATTAGACTCTTGCTTTCAGATCTTTTTTTAAGTTGAAACACTTTAGCAACTGCCTCAAAACTGAAGGCATCACATCCAACTCCCCAAACGGTATCTGTTGGGTACAAAAGGATATTTCCTTCTGTGAGGTGTTGGGACGCTTCTTTTATGGAATCACTCATCATTGTTTAGTTATACTTTTCTTGAAGCCATTTTTTAATAAAACTCAATTTCTCGGGTGGACACTGATCTAAGCTTTGCAAACACAAAAATAGTTTATTTCCATTTTTATCCGCGTCTCTTAACTTATATTTTAACCATAAAAAAGGTTTCTTATAGTTTTGAATGTAAGATAGTTTATAATCATTTGACAAAATAGCCGTGTTCTTTTTTATTTCGATATGATTTGATAATGATTCTGGTAAAAATTGAGTAGCATGTCTAAACCGATGGCTAATATTATTGATATGATCTTCTTCATGTTTCTTTAAAAAAGTATCAATGGTAGATTTTCTGATTGGAAGCGGAACATGATGCGATTTAAAATATTGATGAAATCCTGTTTTTTTTGCGATCAATTGTTGTGCCTTATAGTGCCCTGCTCTTTCTAGTTTTACTTTATTAAATCGTTGTAAAAAAATGCGTTTTACTTTCTTAAAAAAGACATTTTCATCAAAAGGCTTCCAAACGCCTCGAATAACTGGCTTATTATTAATAAAAAAATCTGTCGGAATTACTTTTTTTATTAAAAAAACATCATCGTTAAAAATTACAAAGGATGATGACAAACCAGGAATCCTGTGAATCATAGTCGCAATTGACCTTGAATTAAATGTTGGTAAATATTGAGTATAACCTTCAAAAATAACTTTATGATCTACAATAAAAACATTTGGAAATTCTCGTTGTGCTTTCTCTCGGTCTTTTAAAAAATCTGGAATCTGGTTGTCAGTAACTATAAAAATATTTCTAACAAATTCTGCATATTTTAAAATTGACTTTACACAGAATTCGATTTCATTTACATGATCATACCGAGTTCTCAAAGATTTGTTATTTACAGAATGAGTATGCTCTAAATAGGTTTCCATTTTTTCCTTATGAAAAGGATCGTTCCCATCTACCCACATAATTACAGCATCTATAGCGGGTACTTCATCTTTTTTCATTTAGGAAATTTTTTGATTGAATAACCATAGTTTAATATATCTTGTCAAAACTCCATATGCATGTGTTTTTGCAATTAAAAAACCTGGGAATCCATCTAAGAAACCTAAGCGGACTATATAATGTACAAAAAAACGCACAGGAGGTTTAATTAAAATATGGTATAAATTTACCGTTTTGCCTTGCGCTTGCAATTGTCTTGCTCTTAAAGCGGCATAATGATTTAATTTTTCGATATAGTGGTTATAATTCCTGTATGAATAATGGTCAATTTTATGTTTAAAGAAACCTAATTCCCCATTGGCTAAAATCGTTTCATGAACAGGATTCCCATTGTATCTGCAAAATTCTTTTAAAAATAAACGAACTACTTTATCTCTTTGAAAACCACCGTATTTGACAATTTTTCCAGAAAGATAAAAAGATCTTCGCACATAAAACCCAACATAATTTCCAGGGTTTTTAACGGCTTCTATCACTTCTTTTTCTACATCAGGAGTTACTCTTTCATCTGCATCTAAAATATAAATCCAATCGTGTTGAGCCTGATCGATCGCAAAGTTTTTTTGTGACGAAAAATCATCAAACTTTCGCTTGATGATTTTTACATTGTGCTTTTGGGCTAATTCTAGTGTTTTATCACTACTAAACGAATCAATTACAATAATTTCATTGGCAAAACCAACAGATTTTATTGCTTCTTCAATATGTATTTCTTCATTTAAAGTAGGAATAATTGCAGTAATCTTTTTCATTTATTTTTTTTTAAACAGCTACATCATATTCTCTCAACGCATCATTTAGGGATGTTTTTTTATTTGTACTTTCTTTTCTTTTTCCAATAATTAATGCACAAGGAACATTGTATTCTCCCGCTGCAAACTTTTTCACATAACTTCCAGGAATTACTACAGATCTTGCAGGTACAATTCCTTTCATTTCTATTGGTGTATCTCCTGTTACATCAATAATTTTAGTACTCATTGTCAACACTACATTAGCACCTAAAACAGCTTCTTTCTCTACACGTACACCCTCTACAACGATGCATCGAGATCCAATAAAAGCACCGTCTTCTATGATGACTGGAGCGGCTTGCAAAGGTTCTAAAACACCTCCAATACCAACACCTCCAGACAAATGAACGTTTTTGCCTATTTGAGCACACGATCCAACGGTTGCCCAGGTATCTACCATCGTCCCTTCGTCTACATAGGCTCCTATATTAACGTAACTTGGCATTAATATTGTGCCCGGTGCAATAAAAGATCCATGACGAGCGACCGCATTGGGTACAACTCGGATTCCTCTTTCTGCAAAATTCCTTTTTAATGGTATTTTATCGTGATATTCAAAGATCCCTGCTTCTAAAGTTTCCATTTTTTGAATTGGAAAATATAAAACAACTGCTTTTTTCACCCATTCATTCACTTGCCAACCAGAAGCTGTTGGCTCTGCAACTCTAAGAGCGCCTTTATCTAATAAATCAACAACTTTTCGGATCGTTTGAATTGTCTTTTCTTCTTTCAATAAATCACGGTTATCCCATGCTGTTTCTATAATTTCTCTAATTTCTTTCATCTGAATTATTTCGTTTCTACAAATATAAAACTAACGTTAAATACCAAGACAAATATACATATTTTAAACATATTATTGATCCTTGTTTAATTTCGTATTTTTGCATAAAATATTTAAATTTGGGAAGAATTCTAGCCATTGACTTTGGAAAAAAACGAACAGGTATTGCGGTTACAGATGAAATGAAAATTATTGCATCTGGATTGACAACGGTAGATACTAAAGAGCTATTAGGCTTTTTGAAGACCTATATTTCAAAAGAAAAAGTAGATTTGTTTTTGGTTGGAAAACCAAAACAAATGGACAATACGGATAGTGAAAGTGAAACATTAATTGTTCCTTTTTTAAAGAAATTAGAACAACAAATTTCAAAAATTCCAATACAACGTGTTGATGAGCGTTTTACCTCAAAAATGGCTTTTCAAACAATGATTGATAGTGGTCTAAACAAAAATCAACGAAAGAACAAAGCCCTGGTCGATGAAATTAGTGCCACAATAATTTTACAATCTTACTTATACAATCAATAAAAAAGGAAAACAAAATCACTTTTAACGAATAAATTCATAATCTAAAATTGGCGAATCGTAATTGTAAATCGTACTTTTGAAGCCTTAAAAAGAAATAAATGATATTACCCATTGTTGCATACGGAGATCCTGTTTTAAGAAAGGTAGGAATTTCCATTGACGCGGATTACCCGGAGTTAGAAAAGTTAATCTCTAACATGAAAGAAACCATGTACAACGCTTCTGGTGTTGGTTTGGCTGCTCCACAAATAGGAAAAGCTATTCGTGTCTTTTTAATTGATGCTTCCCCTTTTGCCGATGATGAAGATTTGTCTGAAAAAGAACGCGTTATTTTAAAGAATTTTAACCGCGTTTTTATTAATCCTCAAATCATAAAGGAAGAAGGCAAAGAATGGGTTTTTAACGAAGGTTGTTTAAGCATTCCTGATGTTCGAGAAGATGTCTTACGTAAAGAAAAAATAACCATTGAATATCAGGATGAAAACTTTAAAAAGCACACAGAAGTTTTAGAAGGTTTAGCGGCGAGAGTATTTCAGCATGAATATGATCATATTGAAGGGGTTTTATTTACGGATAAACTCTCTTCATTGAAGAAAAGAATCATTAAAAAGAAATTAGAAAATATTTCAAAAGGAAAGATTAAAGCAGACTACAGAATGCGTTTCCCAAATTTTAAAAAAGGTAAATAATCTTTTAATTAAGATAAAAAAAGATACAAATGGAATTTAATAAAATTATTGCAGTTACTGGAAAACCAGGATTATTTGAAGTAGTTTCACAAACAAAAACAGGTGTTATCGTCGCCTCTTTACACGATAAAAAAAGATTCCCAATTACTTCAACACAGAATATTAGCATGTTAGAAAACATTGCCATATACACCTATGAAGAAGAAGTTTTATTGCTAAATATTTTTAAAAAAATATTTGAAAAAGAAGCCGGAAAAGAAAGTATTTCTCACAAAGAGAGTGGAAATAAACTGAAGAGTTATTTTTCTGAAATATTACCAGAATATGATGAGGAAAGAGTATATGCTTCAAATATAAAGAAGATCATACAATGGTATAATATTTTAGTGAGTGCTGGTTTAGACTTCTCTAAAATTGAAGCAACTTCTACAGAAAATACAGAAAAAGTATAATTTCCGTTTTTCCTAGTATCGTGTGTAACAAGATTCTAAAGCATTCATTCTATAGCACTGATGCACGCTACAGGTTCTTCCGTTAGCGCATTCTATTACTGAAACGTTGAAACTCAATAACAATGAATTCTAGAAAAGAACAATTAGCTGCTTTTAATCGATTGTTAGATATTATGGATGAACTTCGCGAGAAGTGTCCCTGGGATAAAAAGCAAACTTTGGAGAGTCTTCGTCATCTTACAATTGAAGAAACCTATGAACTTGCTGATGCTATTCTTGACAATGATTTACAGGAAATAAAAAAAGAATTAGGTGATGTATTGCTGCATATTGTTTTTTATGCAAAAATAGGAAGTGAAAAAAAAGCATTTGATATTGGCGACGTAGCCAACTCGATTTCGGACAAACTAATCAGTAGACATCCTCACATCTATGGAGATGTAAAAGTTAAGAACGAAGAAGATGTTAAAAGAAATTGGGAACAACTAAAACTCAAAGAAGGCAAAAAATCTGTATTGGAGGGTGTGCCTAAAAGCTTACCTGCAGTCGTAAAAGCATCTCGAATTCAAGAAAAAGTAGCTGGTGTTGGTTTTGATTGGGAAAAACCCGAGCAAGTTTGGGAAAAGGTACAGGAAGAACTAGAAGAACTAAACGAAGAAATTAAAAAAGGGAATAAAGAAAACACTGAAAAAGAATTTGGCGACGTGTTATTTTCAATGATTAATTATGCCCGTTTTATCGATGTAAATCCAGAAAATGCATTAGAGAAAACAAACAAAAAATTCATCAATCGTTTTCAATTTTTAGAAAAAATTGCCAAAAAAGAAGGAAAAAATATTTCGGAGATGACGTTCGCTGAAATGGATGTGTATTGGGAGAAATCGAAAGAATTCTTCAACTAAACAATTGAGCAAGTTCTTAAAAGCTACAGTTGTTCGCATTCATAATTATTTATTTTTTTAAATGAAAAATTTAACAATTATCGGAGGAGGTCCTGCTGCTTTAATGCTTGCTGCGCAAATTGACACAAAGAAGTATCGAGTACGCCTTTGTGAAAAGAAAAAAACAGTAGGAAGAAAATTCTTAGTTGCTGGTGAAGGCGGACTAAATTTAACTTATAATTCGTCAACTGAAGAATTGATAGACCAGTATTCGCCAAAAAGTTTTATGGCCCCAATTCTTCGAGATTTCACCAACGAAGATTTGATAGATTGGTTGCAATGTCATGAGATTCCAACATTTACAGGATCGAGCAATCGAGTATTTCCAGATATGGAAATGAAACCAATTGAGGTCCTAAAAAAAATTACTGATTTCATCGCGGCGAAAGAAATCAAATTCAACCGAGATACTACCTGGTTAGGATGGGATAAAAAAGGGGATCTAAACTTTGAGAAAAATATCGATAAAGACGCTGACATTGTTGTTTACGCAATGGGAGGAGCCAGCTGGAAAGTAACCGGTTCTGACGGTCTATGGAGCGAGCCCTTTAAAAAAAGAGGCATTCAGATCCAACCGTTTAAAGCAGCCAATTGTGCTTTTGAAGTTGATTGGAATCCTCATTTCATAACAACTCACGAAGGAAAACCATTAAAAAATATTGCACTTACTTTTAATGATTGTGTTGCTAAAGGTGAATTGGTTATTTCTAAATTTGGACTTGAAGGGAATGCAATTTATGCTTTAAGTCAAAAGATTCAAAACAAGCTTCTTACTGAAAATAATGCGGTCATTTATTTGGATTTAAAACCAACAATGACTGTTTTACAGCTGAAAGAGAAATACAAAAAATCTCCACGATCCAAAGTGACTGAGATTTTAAAAAAAGACATCAACCTCAACCGAATATCCATTGGAATCCTCAAACACTTTACAGATAAAGAAACATTTTCCGATCCTGAGAAACTTGTTCAAATACTTAAATCTATTCCAATAAAGATTAAATCTTCTGGAGAATTGGACAAAGCCATTTCTTCTTTAGGAGGAATTTCTCTTTCAGAAATAGATGCTAATTTCCAACTTAAAAAATTACCAAATTCCTATGCTATTGGAGAAATGTTAGATTGGTATGCACCCACGGGAGGCTATTTACTACAAGGTTGTTTTAGTATGGGGGCTGTTCTAGCCAATCACTTGAATGGATTAAATACTGAATAAAAAAACCTCTTTTGTATGATAGAATCAAAATCAAAAGAGGCTGTTTTTTTTTATGATACTAATTTCTTAGCATTTTTTACTTTTTGCTTTGTCAATGCAATGTCAATTACTTCTTTCATTTCAGAAACATAATGAAAAGTAAGACCTTTTAAATAGCTTTCTTTTATTTCTAAAATGTCTTTTCGATTGTCTTCACACAAGACTATTTCTTTAACATTTGCTCTTTTTGCTGCTAATATTTTTTCTTTAATTCCGCCAACGGGTAACACCTTTCCTCGCAAAGTAATTTCTCCTGTCATGGCTAATTTACTTTTTACTTTACGCTGTGTAAATGAGGACAACAAAGAAGTTAACATCGTAATCCCTGCACTTGGGCCATCTTTAGGTGTTGCTCCTTCAGGCACATGAATGTGTACATTGTATTTTTCTAAAATGTCAGGTTCTACTCCAAAATCAACAGCATTTGCTTTGATATATTCCATTGCAATGGTTGCCGACTCCTTCATTACCTTTCCTAAATTACCGGTAATAGAAAGCGATCCTTTTCCTTTAGAGAGAATCGATTCAATGAATAAAATATCACCTCCAACTGCAGTCCACGCCAATCCTGTAACGACTCCCGCGACTCCGTTGTTTTCATATTTATCTCTTTCCAGTCTTGGTGGACCTAGGATGTCTTCAATCTTATCTGTAGATACTATAATTTCATAAGCTTCTTCTAGCGCAATTGATTTTGCTGCAAAACGAACCACTTTAGCAATTTGTTTTTCCAATCCTCTCACTCCAGATTCTCGGGTATATCCCACCACTATTTTCTCTATTTGAGCTTTGCCTAACTTTAAATGTTCTGCACTTAAACCATGCTCTTTTAATTGTTTTGGCAATAAGTATTTCTTGGCAATTTCAATCTTTTCTTCTATGGTGTACCCAGAAACGTTTATCAATTCCATTCGATCCCTTAGCGCCCAAGGAACTTCGCCAATATTGTTTGCCGTTGCTATAAAAAGCACTTTCGACAGGTCATAACCAACTTCTAAATAATTGTCATAAAACGCCGTATTTTGCTCAGGATCTAAAACTTCTAACATGGCAGAAGAAGGATCTCCTTGATGCCCTTTTGCTAATTTATCAATTTCATCTAATACAAAAACAGGGTTCGATGTTCCTGCTTTTTTTAAATTCTGAATCAACCTACCTGGCATGGCACCAATATATGTTTTTCTGTGTCCACGAATTTCAGATTCGTCTCGCAAACCACCCAAAGACATTCTTACATACTTTCTCCCCAAAGCTTCTGCAACAGACTTTCCTAGGGAAGTTTTACCAACCCCTGGAGGTCCATACAAACAAATAATTGGTGATTTCATATCGTTCCGCAATTTTAAAACCGCCAAGTGTTCGATAATTCTTTCTTTCACTTTTTCCAATCCAAAGTGATCTCTATCTAATATTTTTACAGCGCGTTTTAAATCGAACTTATCTTCAGAAAACTCTCCCCAAGGTAATTCTAAAAGTAATTCTAAATAATTACGTTGAACACCATAATCTGCCATTTGCGGATTCATTCTTCGCAAACGCGCCAATTCTTTTTCGAAAGTATTTTTTACTTCCTTTCCCCACTTTTTGGTTTTACCCTTTAGGCGCATTTCTTCTAATTCCTCATCATTAGAAACACCTCCCAATTCTTCTTGAATGGTTTTTAATTGCTGATTTAGGTAATATTCTCTTTGTTGCTGATCTAAATCCTCTCTTGTTTTAGATTGAATATCATTTCGCAATTGTAGTTTTTGAAGCTCTTTATTTAAGTTCTTTAAAGCCAATAAAGCTCGTTCTTTTAAATTGTCTTTTTCTAAAATAACTTGTTTTTGTAATACACTTAAATCCATGTTTGATGAAATAAAATTCACCAAAAAAGAATCTGATTTTATATTTTTAATTGCAAAAGAAGCTTCCGATGGCAACATTGGATTTTCTTTTATAACCTCTAAAGCTTGTTCTTGTATATCTTGAATAATTGCTTTAAATTCTTTTTTATCTTCAACAATCTTATCATCTGCAACTTCTATAACTGTTGCTTTTAGATAAGGTTTGTCTTGAAGAATTGTATCAATTTTAAAACGTTTCTTCCCTTGTATGATTACGGTTGTATTCCCATCAGGCATTTTTAAAACACGCAATATTTGGGCTACGACTCCTGTAGTATGAATATCTTTTAGCCCTGGTTCTTCTACATCTTCGTCTCTTTGAGCAACAACTCCAATAACTTTATCGCCTTTATTAGCATCTTTAATTAACTGAATCGACTTGTCCCTTCCAGCGGTAATTGGAATTACTACGCCTGGAAATAAGACTGTATTTCTTAAAGGTAAAATAGATAATATTTCTGGAACACTTTCGTTATTAATGATCTCTTCATCCTCAGGAGTCATTAATGGAATTAACTCAGAATCTTCATTTAAAACACTGTGTAAAGACAAACTGTCTAAAGTGGTTATTTTTGGCTTACTCATAGGCTATATATATGTCAAACTGACATTATTTTTTTTATATTGAAAATTCAATATTTAATTACTTTTATTAACTATATGATAATCAGACATCTAAGCATCGTTTTTAAATTATCTTCTTATAATAATTCAATTCTTGTGCCAACATGAATTGATCTAAAAATTACTTTTAAAAAAAGTTTAATGTAGGTCGCTTCTAAACTTCAATTTTTAACCCATCATAAGCTAAAAAAACATTTTCTGGTAAATTGTTTTGCACCGAATCATGCAACCCTAATTTGTGGCTTATGTGTGTAAAATATGTTTTTTTTGGCTGAATTTCCTCTACAAATAACAAGGCTTCTTCTAAATTAAAGTGTGTAGGATGCGTTTCTATTCTTAGTGCATTTACGATTAAAATATCTAAATTCTTAAGCTTCTCTTTTTCTGATAAATCAATCGTTTTTACATCGGTTAAATAAGCGATATTGTTAAATCGATAGCAAGTAATTGACAAAGGACCGTGAAAAGCCTTTATTGGAATAACGGTTACATTATTGAGTATAAATTTAGCTTGATCTACCAAGTTGACTTGAATTCGAGGCGCTCCAGGATATCTATTTTCAGTTTTAAACACATATTCGAATCGTTGTTCTAAACTTTTTAATGTTTGCGCATCTAAGTAAATAGGAACGGCTCCCATTTGAAAACAATAGGGTCTTAAATCGTCTATACCAGCGGTATGATCTGAATGTTCGTGGGTAAATAGAACCCCATTAATTGAACGTACATTTTCTCGTAACATTTGCTGTCTAAAATCAGGTCCACAGTCAATTACATAAGTAAACTCATCCCATGAAATTAGGATTGAAGCACGCAATCGTTTGTCTTTCTCATTTTGAGATAAACAGACAGGATGATCATTGGCCAACATGGGGACTCCCGTAGAAGTTCCTGTCCCTAAAAAAGTAATTTTAATATCTTTTACTGCTTGTTTCATTACTTAACAAAAATAACATAAAAATTGACTGATAGCATTCTATTTTAGTACATTTGTTAGACTTTATAAAAATAAAACATGGCAATTTCTTTAAAAGGAGATCAAAAAATAAGTGCAATCCCTGCTACAAAAAGCAAAGCTTTACGAATTAACTTAAACACAGACATATACGGTACCTTCGCAGAGATTGGTGCTGGGCAAGAAACGGTTCGAAATTTCTTTAGAGCAGGAGCATCTTCAGGAACAATTGCGAAAGCAATGAGTGCGTATGATAAAGATTTTTCTGACGCCATTTATGGGATTGAGGAAGACAAACGATATGTAACAGAACCTCGTTTAAAAAGAATGTTACGCCATGAAATTGACTTAATTGAAGATCGTTTAAGCAGAAATAAACATCCTGATAAATTATTTTTCTCTTACGCAAACACGGTTGCTACTATCGATTTTGCTAAAAAATTTAAAGGCCATGGTTGGGTAGGAATTCGATTCCAACTAGATCCTTTAGAAGATTATAATGAAATTATTTTACACCTTCGTTTTAAAGAAACGGATGCCCGCTTGCAACAAGAAACTTTAGGTATTTTAGGGGTAAATTTAATTCATGGGGCTTTTTACTTAAATGACAACCCAAAAGAATTGGTAAAATCATTCTATGACAATTTAGATGGAGATCAATTAGAGATTGATATGATCAATTTCTCTGGACCTCGTTTTATGTATGTCGACAATCGTTTAATGAGTTTACAACTCCTTAAAAACGGGATGACAAATGCAGTTATGTTTGGCCCAGACGGAATTAATCTTTTACCTGCGCAAGTTCTTTACAAAAAGAATATTTTAGCGCTACGAGGTAGTTTTAGACCGGTAACAAAAGTAAACATGGACATGTATGAAAAGTCTAAAAAACTTTTCTTAGCAGAAAAAAAAGTAAAAGAAGAAAATACACAAGTAATTTTTGAAATTACGCTTAGTAATCTTCGTGCAGAAGGTGAAATTAATGAACGAGACTTCCTCGATAGAGCAGAATTATTATGTTCTCTAGGTCAGAATGTAATGATTACCAATTTTCAACAGTATTTTAAATTGGTGGAGTATTTTAGTGAGTTTACAAAAGAAAGGATGGGGCTCGCAATGGGCGTTTACAACTTAATTCAAATTTTTGATGAAAAGTATTACCGCAACCTAAGTGGAGGTATTTTAGAAGCTTTTGGAAAACTTTTCTATAGAGATTTAAAAGTTTACATGTATCCATATCACGATCAAGAAACTGGAGAATATATCAACAGTGAAAATTTAAAAGTTCCGCCAAGAATGAAAGAATTGTATAAATTCTTTAACAATAATGGGAAACTTGTAAATATTGATGACTTTGATGCTGAAATTTTGGATATTTTTTCTAGAACTGTCCTAAAAATGATTGTTAAAGGCGATGATGGATGGGAACAAATGTTACCAAAGGGAATTGCTGAAACCATTAAAGCAAAAAAACTTTTTGGATATTCTAAATCAAAAGCAAAACGATAGCATTAAACCTTTTCTGATACCTGTCGTCTATATATAAAACAATTTAATTGACAGACGAAGTCATTTTAATCCAGCAGTTAAAAGAAACGAAAAGCAAAGAATCAGCTTTTCGTAAACTAATTTCGCAATACAAAGAGCGATTGTATTGGCATATCCGAAAAATTGTAATTTCTCATGACGATGCTGACGATGTATTGCAAAACACGTTTATCAAAATTTTTAAAAATATCGATGCTTTTAAAGGTGATAGTAAATTGTTTTCTTGGATGTATCGAATTGCAACCAATGAGTCAATTACATTCATCAATAAAAGAGCAAAAGAAAGAAAGGTAGCTATTTCAGAAATTCATTCAGAACTTGCAGCAACACTTCAAAGTGATGTTTATTTCTCTGGTGATGAGATTCAACTCATTTTACAGAAAGCAATTGCAACATTACCCACGAAGCAACAATTAGTTTTCAACATGAAGTATTTTGATGAATTGAAATACAGTCAAATTTCTGAAATACTAACCACTTCTGAGGGCGCATTAAAAGCATCGTACTTTCATGCGGTAAAAAAAATAGAAAAGTATATTCAACAAAACAATAATTAAACCTTCTTTAATTATTGAGGTCTAAAAAACAAATGAACAAAGAATTAGAAAATAACGAAAAATTTATCCATCAAGTGGTAGGAAAGGAAACAGGCTTCTGTGTTCCTCAGAATTACTTTGAAGAAATTGAAGATAGTTTCTCTACGTATTTGTTTGAAGAAAAAAACAGCAAGAAAGCAACCTTTGAAATTCCTAATAATTATTTCAACACGCTAGAAGACAACATCCTGGATAAAGTATTAGTAAACAAAAAACCAATAAAGGTTATTTCACTGAAACAACGCATTCTCAAAAGAGTTCCTTTAATTGCAGCGGCAGTTGTTATTTTATTCATTGGTCTAAATTCTTTTAATTTTGGAGAACAAGCATTACCTACATTTGATGCTATTACAGATATTGAAATGGAAAACTGGTTGGATGCCAATTCAAACAATATTAATTCAGAAGATATTGTAATGATTTTATCTGAAAACGATTTATCGGACATTCACTTTGCTTTTACAGAGATTGAAGAAATAAATATTGAGCGCTATATATCCGCTAATGATGATTTAACAATTCTAAATGAACTTTACTAATATGAAAAAATATCTATTCAGTCTTTTTGTAGTTCTCGCTTTTTGCTTCTCTACAAACGCACAAAAAAGAAAAGGGCATAAAGAAAAAATAAAGCTTTTAAAAATCTCCTACTTAACAGAACAATTGGACTTGACTTCTTCGGAAGCAGAAAAATTTTGGCCGGTCTATAATGAACACAGTAAGAATATTCTTGATTTTATGGCTAAAAAATCTGATGCAATAAAAAAAGAATTAAGAGTTGTAAAAGAAATCGATAGCATTGATGAAAAAAAAGCGCTAACTCTGTTTAATTTGACACAATACCTTGAAAGGAAAAAATTTGAAGAGAGAGAGAATTACATCAAAAAGCTAAAGACGATACTTCCAATTAAAAAAATACTAAAATTACAAATTGCCGAAAAAGAATTTGGAAGAAAGTTAATGCGGAAATATCGACACAAAAACAATAAGGGCCAATAAAAAAAGGAAGCTATTCGCTTCCTTTTTTTTATTTAATTAAATTCATACAAATGTATAATTCTGGTTTGTTACTTGTGAAAATTTTTAACCATATTGTTAATTCTTTCACCTCATAAGGCAGTAATCTCGTTAATGCCTTCTCTAATTCTTTACAAAACAAATCTGAATTAAAGCTCACTTTTTTCAGTATCGTTTTAGTGTACTCAAACATTGCTCTTGCCATAAATTAAAAATCATTTACATAATACTAACGGAATCTTGCTAAAAATATTGTTAGTGAATTATTATGCTATCTATTTTCAAAAATAGCCAAAAAAAAACGACTCTCTTGTTAGAGAATCGTTAAAATATAATTAAAGACTGTATGCTTTATAAAGCGTTGATTTTAGAAACTAAAGCGGAAGCTTTTGTTTCTAATTCTGCACTGATTCCTTTATAATGAGCTTTCTTGTTTTCTACATTTTTAGCATTTAATTTTGCAATTAAATCATCAAAAGTAGCAATTGCCTCATCAATAAGTGCTTCAGAAGCTTTTACATCTGCTTTAGGGTTTAGTAATTGATAAACGTAACATTCTTCAATTAAATCTCCTAAAGTGTAATTAATATCTTTTTTTAAGTTTTTTATGCTTGCCATAATCTTATTTATTTATTGATGCAAAAATAGTTTATTTATTTAAAAGAGCGTTATAACTTCTTTTATATTTAAAACAGTTTTATAGGTGGATGTTGACTTCTCTTTTTCAGAAACTTCTTCATGTAACCAAGTAGTATGGAAAGGCACATGAATTGCGGCTGCACCAACTTCTAACAAAGGCAAAACATCAGACTTCAAAGAGTTCCCAATCATTAACAATTCATTTGGATTAATTTCTAAATGCTGAATTAACTTCAAATAGTCTTTCGGTTTTTTATCACTCATCACCTCAATGTGATGAAAATATTTCAATAAGCCCGATTTTTCTAACTTTCGTTCTTGATCTAATAAATCCCCTTTTGTTGCAACTATTAATTTATAGTCACTTTGTAAAGACTGTAAAACACCTTCAATACCAGCGATCAGTTCTATTGGTTTATCGAGCATTTCTTTTCCAATTTTTACGATTTTCCCGATCGTAATTGGACTGATTTGATTGTTCGAAAGTTCTAATGCGCATTCAATCATAGACAACACAAAACCTTTAATTCCATACCCATAGAATTTTAAGTTTTCTATTTCTTTCTTAAAAAGTTCTTGATCAATTTTATTTTGGGTTTCGTAGTTTGTCAACAGTTTTGCAAATTCTTGCTCTGCTTCTCTAAAATAGGTTTCATTGACCCATAAGGTATCATCGGCATCAAAAGCAATGACTTTAATATCTTTATACATTTAGATGTTTTATGATTGATTTAAATATCTTTTTGCCCGCTCTAAATCTTCTGGTGTATCTATTCCTACAGCCTCAATGTCTGTTTCAATCATTTTAATTTTTTTACCAACTTCCAAATACCGTATTGCTTCAATCTTTTCTGAAGCTTCAAGGGGGGTTACATCCAAATGATAGAAATCAATTAATGCCTGTTTCCTAAAGGCATAAACACCTTTATGCTTGTAGTATTTGACGGGCAAACCTTGCTCTCTTTGAAAGGGAATTACACTTCTTGAGAAGTACAAAGCAAATCCATGGTTGTCAGTAATTACTTTTACATTGTTTGGATCTTCAATGGCCTTTTTGTCTGTTATTTCGACTTTCAATGAAGCCAAGTCAATTTCTTCTGTAATATCATTTTTAAAAGCAGCAATCAATTTCGTCAATGAAACGGTATCAATAAAAGGTTCATCTCCTTGAACATTGATAACGATGTCTGCATCAAGATCCTGAACAGCTTCCGCAATTCTGTCAGAACCACATTCGTGTTCCTTTTGACTCATTATGACCTTCCCTCCTGCATCAGAAATATTTTCAGCAATCACTTTTGAATCAGTCACCACGTATACCTCTTCAAACAAACGAGTACTAACCGCAGCTTCATAGGTTCTTAAAATCACTGATTTCCCTCCTAAATCTTTCATTAGTTTACCTGGAAAGCGAGTTGCACTATATCGTGCAGGAATCATTGCAATTATTTTCATATGAATTTGCTATTTGATATAAACTTCTAATAATTTTGATTTTTCTTTCGCAATAATATTGAATTCTTTCAAACAGGCTGGTACTAAAAGTGTTTCCCCTAATTGTAATTCTTCTATTTGATCTTCATATTGAAACGTTACATTTCCTCCAACGCACATATAAATGACAAAACTATCTTTTTGTTGATGATTGATTTCAACCTTTCCTTGTAAAGGCAGTATACTGGTTGTAAAGTAAGGGCTAGATATAATTTCTGAAGTGCTATTTTCTTTCTCAGAATAGACGGCCTTATAGGAATCTTTTGCAAGATAATCAATCGCATCTTTTGCTGCTTCAGTATGCAGTTCTCGAAAAGTACCGTCAGAATTTTTCCGTTCCCAGTCATAAATTCTATAGGTAATGTCTGAAGTTTGCTGAATTTCTGCAAGTAAAGTCCCTGCTCCAATTGCATGAATAGTTCCGGTTGGAATGTAATAAGCATCCCCATTTTTAATTTCTTCGGTGTTTAAGCTGCTTAAAAGGGTATTCTCTTCCAAATGAGTATTGAACTCCTTTACCGAAGAGTTCTTTTTATATCCAATAATTAGATTTGCCTCTTTATCTGCTTGCAATACATACCACATTTCATTTTTCCCAAAAGTATTATGGCGCTTTTTTGCCAAATCGTTATTTGGGTGAACCTGAATGCTCAATGCTTTTTTAGCATCTATAAATTTTATAAGTAATGGAAAATCATTTCCAAACTGCTTGTACACTTTATCTCCTAATAAATTGTTTTTGTACTTTATTATTAATTCGTTTAAGAGTATCCCTTTCAATTCTTTATTGGCTACTGAAGATATCGCTTCCTTTACACCAGATATCTCCCAGCTTTCTCCAATATTTTTGAGCACAGACTTTTTATGCAATAAAGAAATGAGTTTTTCTCCGCCCCAAATTTTGGTTTTTAGGATGGGTTCAAACTTTAAAAATTGATAAATGCTCATACTATGATTATACTCTATTTTATGCCCCAGAATAGGTTACAAAATTTCTAGGGGTTTCATATAATGTCACCTTCAAGTCTAAGTGCTGCGGCAATAACTTTCTTAATTTTTCATAGATAACAACGGATATATTTTCGGCTGTTGGATTTAAGTCTTCAAATTCTGGAACTTCTATATTTAAGTTTTTATGATCAAAAGCTTCTTCAATTTCAGATTTTATGTAGTTCTTTAAAATCCCCAAATCATAAACATAACCAGTTTCAGGATCAATTTCACCGGTTAAAGAAACAATTAATTCATAGTTATGACCATGAAAATTAGGATTGCTGCATTTATTAAAAACTTCAAAGTTTTTTTCGTCAGACCAATCTTTTCTATATAAACGATGTGCACTGTTAAAATGTGCTTTTCTATGTACGGTAACTTTAGGCATTTTTTAGTTTTTGATACGATTCTTTAAAAATAATTTTAAACCACTCAGTGTAAATTTCTGGAGACATTTCAATATCGTTCTTTACATCTTCTAATGGCATCCATTTATAGCTTTGTACTTCTTCAGTATTGATTACTGGCTTCTCTTCAAAAGTGCCTACCATTACATGATCTAACTCATGCTCTGTTAGTCCATTGTCAAAAGGAGCTTTATAAACAAAAGAAAATACTTCTTTTAAATCGGTTGTGAAACCCATTTCTTCTTGCAATCTTCTGGTTCCAGCTTCTATATTAGTTTCGCCATCTCTTTGATGCGAACAGCAGGTATTTGTCCAAAGTAACGGAGAGTGATATTTGTGTGCTGCTCTTTGTTGCAGCATTAAATCTCCTTTTTTATTAAAAATAAATACTGAAAATGCTCTATGTAAAACAGCTTTTTCATGTGCTTCCATTTTTGGCATCAATCCAATTTGATTGTCTTTTTCATCTACCAAAATAACTTGTTCTTCCATATTCACAAAAATAGTGAAATCAACTGACACTAACTTTTCAATAGGGCGTAATTATTAAATTTAATATGTTTTTTTTTAGCAAAACATGATTTTTTAATTAATTTGCAACCTAAATAGATAATAATATTAAAATGAAAAAAATAATAAATTTCATCGTTTTACTTCTTGTCACCAATTTTATTTCCTGCACAAGCAACGATTCAATAGGTCAAACCATTACAGAAGCTGATTTATTGGGTTTATGGGAGGTTTCTGAACTTTATACGGAAAACGGTACCACAGGGATATACTTTAATGGCCAAAGCATTTCTGGGGCTTATAGTGCTGTTGGTAGCGATTTTGATATGACTGCTTTATTTGAAGAAAATCCAAATAACTTTTATACTTCTGGGAGTTTTACTTTTAACGGTACTATTTCATTTTTAAATGAACAGTTTACAACGCAACAAGTCGTAGACGCTATTCCGAGTTTCATATCTCCAGCATCCTGGTCACTGCAAGATAACACCATCGCACTTTCAAATGCAGATGAAACTATTTTATCAAGCATTATCTATTTTAATAATGATACATTACGTCTAAAAAGTGCAATTAACGAAAATATTTTAGATCAATTAGATGCTGCACAAGTGCAACAATTAAATAGTGTTTTAAACCTATCTATTGATAGCTTGACTGTAAATACAGACGTATACATTACATTGACAAAATAAAAACGAATTCTTCTCACCGTTTTTTTCAATCATATAGATCGTCGAAGCAGTAAATTATGATTGTTTTGATGAATCATTTTTCACGCTACTGGCGAAGGGCTATCTTTGTGAAAATAATTGTTATTCATGAAAATCGTACTCAAAATATTATTGTTACTATTTTTCGTTGTTTTTTATCAATGTGAAAAAGAAAAGAAGGCACCATTAAAAAAAGCGCCTTTAAAGTTGGAGAAAAAAGAAAAAAGAATCGAAAAAGCTTGGGATAGCTTAAACAAGCATAATGTTACTACTTTTCTGACTGCCTATGGCGAAAAAAATAAAGAAACAAAAATTCTTATAAAAACAGGCTACGGAAATATTAAAATCCGATTATTCAAGGACACTCCTCTGCATCGAGCGAACTTTATTTTTCTTACAAAAATTAAATATTTCGACACCACTGTGTTTTACAGAGTCGCTAAAAACTTCGTATTACAAGGAGGAAATTCTGATAATTTCCAGACCGTAAAAGATCGATATAAATATGGTAATTATAAATTACCTACAGAATTCAGGAAAAACAGAAAACATAAATATGGGGCACTGGCAGCAGCTAGAGACTGGAAAAAAAACCCTGAGAAATTATCAAGCCCCTTCGAATTTTACATTGTTCAAAACAGAAAAGGAGCACATCATCTAAACTATGAACATACCGTTTTTGGGGAAGTAATTTCTGGTTTCGACACCATGGATAAAATTGCAAAAATAAAGGTCGGGGAAGACGAATGGCCAGAAGAAGACGTAAATATGAAAGTCGAAATTTTAGATTGATATTTGCCGTTGTAAAACGTATCTTTGCAGCCTAATTTTCATTGATGAGTTTTTTAGAAGAAATTAAACGTAGAAGAACATTTGGAATTATTTCACATCCAGATGCAGGAAAGACAACCTTAACAGAAAAATTATTGCTTTTTGGAGGTGCTATACAAGAAGCAGGTGCCGTAAAAAATAATAAAATAAAAAAAGGTGCAACTTCCGATTTTATGGAAATAGAGCGTCAGCGTGGGATATCTGTTGCGACTTCTGTTTTAGCGTTTATTTATAATGATAAAAAAATCAATATTCTAGACACACCTGGTCACAAGGATTTTGCCGAAGATACCTTTAGAACACTAACAGCTGTAGACAGTGTTATTGTTGTGATTGATGTAGCAAAAGGAGTAGAACCACAAACGGAAAAATTAGTTGAAGTATGTAGAATGCGAAGCATTCCCATGTTGGTTTTTATCAATAAATTGGATAGAGAAGGTAAAGATGCATTTGATTTATTGGATGAAGTAGAACAAAAATTAGGTTTGCGAGTAACCCCAATGAGTTTCCCTATTGGAATGGGATACGATTTCAAAGGAATTTATAATATTTGGGAAAAGAAATTAAATCTTTTTTCTGGTGACAATAAAACTTCCATTTCTGAAGGGATTGAATTTGATGATTTATCAAATCCTAGTCTCGATAAGATTGTTGGAGAAACTGCTGCACAAACATTGCGTGAAGAAGTAGAATTAATTGATGAAGTATACCCACCGTTTAGTCAAGAAGAATATTTAGATGGAAAACTTCAGCCTGTTTTCTTCGGTTCGGCTTTGAATAATTTTGGTGTCAAAGAGTTATTAGATGCATTTATAGAAATTGCACCTGCACCTCTTCCTAAAAAAGCAGAAGAACGCCTAGTAGATTCAAAAGAAGAAAAAATGACCGGTTTTGTTTTTAAAATTCATGCAAATATGGATCCAAAACACAGAGATAGACTGGCCTTTATAAAAATAGTTTCAGGAACTTTTAAAAGAAACGCACCTTATCTCCACGTTCGAAATGGTAAAAAGGTGAAGTTCTCAAGTCCGAATGCTTTCTTTGCAGAGAAGAAAGAAATTGTAGACGTCTCATACCCAGGAGATATTGTAGGAATACATGATACTGGAAACTTTAAAATTGGAGACACCTTAACAGAAGGAGAGCAATTAAATTTTAAGGGAATACCGAGTTTCTCTCCAGAACACTTCCGTTATGTTAACAATGCTGATCCAATGAAATCCAAACAACTATTTAAAGGTTTGGATCAATTAATGGACGAAGGAGTTGCACAATTATTTACCTTAGACACCAATGGTAGAAAAGTAATTGGAACTGTTGGCGCCTTACAATATGAAGTAATTCAGTATCGACTAGAACATGAATATGGTGCAAAATGTAGCTATGAAAACCTACAAGTTCATAAAGCTTGTTGGGTAGAACCCGAAAACATTAAAAACGCTGAATTTCTTGATTTCAAAAGAGTCAAACAACGATTTTTAGCAAAAGATAAAGAAGGTCAATTGGTATTTTTAGCAGATTCTGCTTTTACCATTCAAATGACACAAAGCAAATACCCAACCGTAAAATTACATTTCACAAGCGAATTTAAAAACTAAAAAACAATTAATTATGAATAACGGGATATACGCAAAATTCACTACTTCAAAAGGTGAAATTTTAGTACAATTAGAAGACGAAAAAACACCAGGTACCGTTGGTAACTTTGTTGCATTGTCTGAAGGAAATTTAGAAAACCAAGTAAAACCTCAAGGAACCCCATATTATGATGGATTAAAATTCCACCGAGTAATTCCAGATTTTATGATCCAAGGAGGATGTCCACAAGGGACTGGAACTGGAAATCCAGGATATAAATTTGATGATGAATTTCATCCAGATTTAAAACATGATGCACCCGGAAAATTAGCGATGGCCAATTCAGGACCCGCTACAAACGGAAGTCAATTTTATATTACCCATATTCCTACTCCATGGCTAGACAACAAACATACTGTTTTTGGGAGTGTTGTTGAAGGACAAGATATTGTAGATACAATTGTACAAGGAGACGAGTTGACTTCTGTAGAAATTATTCGAGTTGGTGAAGCGGCTGAAAAATTTAATGCGGTTGAAGCATTTAGAACTTTTGAAGGTTCCAGAGAAGCACGAGAGGCAGAAGAAAAAGCAGCACAAAAAGCATTGTTAGATACCATTGCAGCTGGCTATGAAGAAACTGCAAGCGGACTGCGTTATCAAATTTTACAAAAAGGAAACGGAAAACAAGCTACAAAAGGTGCTGGAGTTTCTGTTCATTATAAAGGGCAGTTATTAGACGGAACTGTTTTCGATTCTTCATACAAAAGAAAAGAACCAATCGATTTTAATGTTGGTATTGGGCAAGTAATTGCTGGATGGGATGAAGGAATTCAGTTATTAAAAGTTGGAGACAAAGCCCGCTTTGTAATTCCATCGAACTTAGGTTATGGAGCAGCAGGGGCTGGAGGAGTAATTCCACCAAATGCTACCTTAATTTTTGATGTAGAATTGATGGGTGTGAAATAAGTTACACACTCAAACAAACGATTATAAAAGCTCAGTTTTTTCAAACTGAGCTTTTTTGCTTTTTTAAATAACTTCCATTTTTATTCCCTCACAAAAATGGTACATTTGCAGTATGCGAATAGATATCATTACCGTTTCACCTGGATTATTAGAAAGCCCTTTTAATCATTCAATCATTAAAAGAGCCCAAGAAAAAGGCTTGGCTGAAATCCACTTACATGATCTTCGCGATTTTGGATTGGGAAACTACAAACAAATAGATGATACACAATTTGGGGGCGGTGCAGGAATGGTATTAATGATAGAACCCATTGCAAACTGTATCAAAAAATTACAAGAAGAACGTGTTTATGATGAAATCATTTATATGACACCTGATGCAAAAACATTGAACCAATCTACCGCAAATACACTTTCATTGAAGGAGAATATCCTAATTTTAACAGGGCACTACAAAGGGGTTGACCAGCGAATTAGAGATTTGTTCATTACGAAAGAAATTTCTATTGGAGATTATGTATTGACAGGTGGAGAATTGGCCGCTGCAGTCTTAGTAGATGCTGTTGTACGTTTAATCCCAGGTGTTATTGGTGATGAACAATCTGCATTAACAGATTCATTTCAAGACAATTTATTATCCCCACCCGTATATACAAGACCATCGAACTTTGAAGGAAATAAAGTTCCAGAGATCTTATTATCGGGAAATTTTCCAAAAATTGAAGATTGGAGAAGTGACAAAGCATTTGAAAGAACAGAACAAATAAGACCGGATTTATTAGATAAAAATCATTAGCGCTCTTTATTTATAAAAATTTTAATTTCTATTTTTTAAAACAATAAAACTGTCAGTAGATAATCGTAAAATATTAATTTGGGTAATTGGGTTTCAAATCTTTCGGTTGTTGTTACTTCCGTTTATGGGACTAATGCCCCAAGATGCTTACTATTATTTATACGGACAAAATTTGTCACTTTCTTATTTTGATCATCCCGGGATGATTGGCTATCTACTTCGGTTTTTTACAGAACTTTTCGGAACTTCTGTTTTTGTTGTAAAATTTGCTGATTTCTTTATCACCTCCATTACCCTAGTAAGCTTTTATAAATTAGCCTCTTATTTCTTATCAAAGCAAAAACTGGCGCGCGCATTACTACTCATTTCATCTACGATATTTATTTCTATCTTATCTTTCAATTCTACACCAGACGTACCCCTTTTGTTGTTCTGGACACTGAGTTTAATCTGCCTTTATAAAGCTATTTTTGAAAATAAGAAATGGTTTTTCATTTTAGGGGGCATCGCAATGGGATTGGCTTTTAACAGCAAGTACACTGCATTGTTATTACAAATAGGATTGCTCTTATTTCTTCTATTCTCAAACAAACATAGGAATCTATTAATTTCACCTTGGCTTTGGAGTGCTATCTTAGTATCAATTGTGGTGACGTTTCCAGTGTGGTATTGGAACTATCAGAATGATTTTGCTTCATTTGCTTTTCAATCTTCAAAAAGAACCCAATCGATTTCTGAATTTAACATTTCACCCAAATACTTTTTCGGGGCTATTGGCCATCAAATTTTGCTATTACTCCCCGTATTGTTTCTAGTTTTCGTGAGTTTTACTTTTAAGTATTGCAAACGAGTTCTCATAAAATTCAAACTACCACAAGCTAAAACATTATTTTTATTGGCGTTTTTTATACCCACTTTTGTCGGTTTTTTTGCATTGACTCCAATTTATTGGGTGAAATTAAATTGGATGATGCCTTCCTATATTACTGGAATCATTTTAGCAGGAATGTTTATTAGCAAGAAGTTATTGAAAATTCAAATACTCTTTTCCATTGTTTTCCATCTGCTAATAAGCCTTCAAATTCTCTTCTATCTGGTCCCTATTAAGAGTGATGACACATGGGTTGGTTGGAAAGAGTTAGGAGAAGAAATAAGCGCCTTAAAAGAAAAAAACGCAAGCACATTTATTTTTTCGAACGATAATTACAAAACCTCTGCGGCGCTAAACTTCTTTATGGAAGAAAAGGTATATGCGCAAAATATTATTGGCTTACCTGCTTTACATTTTGATTATTTAGGAGATAACCTAACTGCTTTAAAAGGAAAAAACGCAATATTTATCGATTCTGACAAGCGTTTTAAAAATGAATTTCTTTTAGAAAAAGCAAATCCACTGTTGAAAAATCACTTTAAAACAGTCACTCAACTAGCTCCGATAATCATAAAAATAAATGAGCGAGAAAGTAGAAAGTTTTGGGTTTTCTTTTGCACTGATTATCAACCAAAAAAATAATCTCATTTAGTTTTAGTAATAAAAAAAAAGTCCTATTTTTGCACTCGCTAAATTAACCTCTGACGAAGAAATCGTGAATGTTGTTTTACAAAAAACTATTAAATTAAAATATGGAAGCTTTAATAAAATTTGTTCAAGACGAATTTGTAACAAAAAAAGAATTTGCAGAATTTGCTGCTGGTGATACAATTACTGTATACTACGAAATTAAAGAGGGAGAAAAAGTAAGAACCCAGTTTTTTAGAGGAGTAGTTATTCAAAGAAGGGGTGCTGGTCTTTCAGAAACTTTTACAATCAGAAAGATGTCTGGAACTGTAGGTGTAGAAAGAATTTTCCCTGTTAACTTACCTTCTATTCAAAAAATTGAAGTGAACAAAAGAGGTAAAGTACGTAGAGCTCGTATTTTCTACTTTAGAGGTCTTACTGGTAAAAAAGCAAGAATTACTGAAAAAAGAAGATAATCTCTTTTACATAAAAGTATTTAAAAGCGTTGTGATAAATCACAACGCTTTTTTTTATAAACAAATATGAATAAACATAGTTAATAACGTGTTGATTTCTAATTTATTAATAATTTTAAAAAACCAAAAACCTGTTATATATTTATACCATAGTTTGCAATGGTGTTAAAAAACCACAGCAAACAAAATGAAGTAACGTTCTTTATATCTTGTTTTAATTGAAATCTTTATTAAAATGAAAATTTTGAGTAGGTTGTTGCAATAATTATGAAGGTAATGAGCAATACTGAAAATGTATAATTAGTAAATTTACAATAGAAAGAAATTAAAACAATTGAATCACTCCTAACAAACACTGTGAACACAATTTGTAAAGAGGTTTCAAAAATGAAATAGTATTTATTGTTTCTGCTACAAAATAAATAAGATGTATCTCTTAATTGCTTGTTAGCAATATAAAACAATCTAAACTATTCCAAAAAAAGCCATATTCCATAAGAAATTATTGAATATGGCTTTTATCTTATATCAATAATTTAATTTTCAAACTTCTTTTTGTGTTTATCGCAATTAAACCTTTTAATAAATAAGGATTTAACAGTAAAAATATCAGTCTTAATTCTTAAATTTGCGCAGCTTATTTTTAAGCTAAATTCAATCGATTTCGAGCTAACAGGCTTTTTAAAAAATATATCCAATAATGGCTAAAATTATTTATACCAAAACAGACGAAGCACCGGCTTTGGCTACACGTTCTTTTTTACCTATTGTAAAGGCATTTACAAATTCATCTCACATAGAAATTGAAACAAAAGACATTTCTTTAGCAGCAAGAATTTTGGCAAATTTTCCAGAATATTTAAACGATGATCAAAAAGTAGAGGATGCATTGACTCAATTGGGAGAATTAGCAAAAAACCCTGAAGCAAACATTATCAAACTCCCCAACATAAGTGCTTCAGTACCACAATTAAAGTCAGCTATTACTGAACTACAAACTTTAGGATATGCATTGCCAAACTTTCCCGAAGAAGTAAAAACGGAGGAAGATAAAACAATTTTAGCACGTTATAACAAGGTTAAAGGTTCTGCAGTAAACCCTGTTTTACGAGAAGGAAACTCTGACAGGAGAGCTCCAAAAGCCGTTAAGAATTACGCTAAAAAGAACCCACATTCTATGGGCGCTTGGACTGCAGATTCAAAAACGCATGTAGCAACAATGACCGAAGGTGATTTTGCACACAATGAAAAATCAGTAACATTAGCAAATGCGACAACAGTTCGCATTCAACATATCGCAACTAACGGCGAATCAACAGTTTTAAAAGAAAATATTTCTCTTTTAGCGGGAGAAATCATTGATGCAACTACCTTGAGCAAAAAGGCGTTATTGTCTTTCTTAGAAACAGAAATTGCTGATGCAAAAAAACAAAACGTATTGTTTTCATTACATATGAAAGCTACTATGATGAAGGTTTCTGATCCAATTATTTTTGGACATGCAGTCAAAGTTTTCTTTAAAGACTTGTTTGCAAAACACCAAGAAGTCTTCGATGAAATTGGAGTCAATATAAATAATGGTTTTGGACATTTAACAAATAGCTTAGAGAACTTACCTGCTGATAAGAAAAATGAAATTTTAGCGGATATTGAAACCATATTTTCTAACAATCCAGCAGTAGCGATGGTAGATTCTGACAAAGGAATTACCAACCTACACGTTCCATCTGATATCATTATTGATGCTTCAATGCCTGCAATGATCCGTACTTCTGGTCAAATGTGGAATGCCGCTGGCGAACAACAAGATACAAAAGCAGTGATTCCTGATAGTTCATATGCAGGAATTTATACAGCAACAATTGATTTCTGTAAAAAACACGGTGCATTTGACCCAACTACAATGGGAACGGTTCCTAATGTTGGTTTGATGGCTCAAAAAGCTGAGGAATATGGATCTCACGATAAAACATTTGAAATAGCAACCGATGGTAAAGTTTGTGTGATTGATGAACAAGGAACTACGATAATAGAGCATGCTGTTGAAGCAGGTGATATTTGGAGAATGTGTCAAGTAAAAGACGCACCAATTCAAGATTGGATAAAGCTTGCTGTTACAAGAGCAAAAGCATCTCAAACTTCTACTGTTTTCTGGTTGGACGAAAACAGAGCACACGATATTGAAATCATTAAAAAGGTAACTGCTTATTTACCAAACCATGATACAGCAGGGTTAGACATTCGTATTTTATCACCCATAAAAGCAACCGAATTTACGCTAGAAAGAATCAAAGATGGGAAGGATACAATTTCTGTTTCTGGAAATGTATTGCGAGACTACCTAACCGATTTATTTCCAATTTTAGAATTAGGAACATCTGCGAAAATGTTATCGATTGTTCCATTAATGAATGGCGGAGGATTGTTTGAAACTGGTGCAGGAGGATCTGCCCCAAAACATGTGCAACAGTTTGAAAAAGAAAATCATTTACGATGGGATTCTTTAGGTGAATTTTTGGCCTTAGCTGTTTCTTTAGAGCATCTAGGAAGAACTACAAACAACCCTAAAGCAATCGTATTATCGGAAACTTTAGACGAAGCAACAGACAAATTTTTAGAAAATAAAAAATCGCCCTTAAGAAAAGTGGGTGAATTAGACAATCGAGGGAGTCACTTCTATTTGGCAATGTATTGGGCACAAGAATTGGCTTCACAAAACAAAAATACTGAATTAAAGACGCAATTTACTCCAGTGGCAGAAAGCTTGACAGAAAATGAAAGCCTGATTGTAAATGAACTAAACTCAGTACAAGGAACTCCTGTAAACCTGAAAGGGTACTACCTTCCTAACGAAGAAGTCGTCACTGCTGAAATGCGTGTGAGTAAAACTTTAAAATCAATTTTAACAACGATATAAAGATTTATATTTCTAAAAAAGAGCACCCATTGGTGCTCTTTTTTAGTTCTAATTAGTAGTTGTTTGGATAAAAAAAATAGAAATGCTATAAATTAGGCATGAATAATCTTTAATTTGTTTAGCGTTTTCCTATTTTTGCTTCACAAAACAAGCGTACATGAAACATCAAAAAAGAATATTATATGTTTTAACATTTTTACTATCCATCACGATATTCGGTCAAGAGAATTTCACTCTTAGTGGAACTGTTTATGACCAAAGTAGTAATGAAACACTGATTGGGGTCTCTGTCTATTTTCCAGACTTAAAATCAGGGACGAGCACCAATGAATACGGTTTTTACTCAATTACCATTCCAGCAGGAAAACACAAAGTCTATATAAGTTACTTGGGCTACAAAACGATTACTGAAACAATCGATTTAACTAAAAAAAACACTAAAGATTTCTATCTTTTTGAAGATGCTGAAAATTTAGATGAAATAATTATAGAAAGTAATATCGAAAAGACAAATATTAAAACCGCTCAAATGAGTGTCAATAAATTGTCTACCAAAACAATTAAACAGATTCCTGTAGTTTTAGGGGAAGCAGACATTATAAAATCTATTATTCTGTTGCCTGGAGTAACAAGTGCTGGTGAAGGAGCATCTGGATTTAATGTTAGAGGTGGATCTGCTGACCAAAATTTAATTCTATTGGATGAAGCCATCGTTTTTAATTCTTCTCATGTTTTTGGCTTCTTCTCGGTGTTCAATCCAGATGTAATTAAAGATGTACAGTTATACAAAGGAGGAATCCCTGCAAGATATGGAGGGCGTCTTTCTTCGGTATTAGATATTTATCAAAAAGAAGGAAATAATAAAGAATTTAAATTGACAGGTGGTGTTGGATTGGTATCGAGCAGACTGTTGGCTGAAGGGCCTATCAAAAAAGGAAAAAGCTCTTTTTTAGTAGGCGGACGAGCTTCTTATGCGCATCTTTTCTTACCACTTTTAGACAACGAAAATAAAGCCTATTTTTATGACCTAAATAGTAAAATAAATTATCGCTTTGACAAAAACAACAATCTTTTCTTTTCTACTTATTTTGGAAAAGATCTATTTGGCATCAACGAAAGTTTTGTAAACACCTATGGAAATACGGTTGCAAACCTACGTTGGAATCACTTATTTTCTGACAAACTGTTCTCGAATTTATCATTGATTTACTCAGATTACTTCTACGGGCTCACACTCGATTTTGTAGGTTTTGAATGGGATTCCGGGATTACCAACTACAATATAAAATACGATTTTGATTACTATATAAAGGACAATTATAAATTGAGTTTTGGTGTAAATGACATCTACACACAATTTAATCCCGGAAAAATAATCCCAAACAGGGACAATTCGGGTATTCTCCCAGAACAACTGACGAATAAATTCGCGAATGAATTTGCAGCTTACATAGAAGCAAGTCATAAAATAAATCCAGATTTAACATTAAAATACGGCTTTCGATATAGTAATTTTAAGCGTTTAGGTCAAGAAGAATTGAACAGCTATGCAAATGACATGCCTGTACTTTATAACCAAGAATTACAAAAGTATGAATCAGCGGTTGCATTGGGCGTTGAAAACTATAAACGAAGTGATGTTCTTGCCAATTTTGGAAATTTTGAACCAAGGGTTTCTTTTTCATATTTACTGAATGATGACAGCTCTATAAAAGCAAGTTATAACAGAATGGCACAGTATTTACATTTGCTGTCTAATACTGCCTCTCCTACTCCATTAGATATTTGGGCACCAAGTGGAACTTTTATCAAACCACAAATACTAGATCAATTTGCTATTGGATATTTCAAAAATATAAAAGAAGCAGATTATTCTTTGGAAACTGAAATTTTCTACAAAGACATTCAAAATCGGATAGACTATATAAACGGTGCCAACTTAGTAGCCAACAATGAAATTGAAACGGTTATTTTAAATGGAAAGGCAAGGGCATATGGTCTCGAATTTTTACTCAAAAAAAATGAAGGAAAAGTAAAAGGGTGGATTGCATATACACTCTCTAAATCGGAACAATTAACTGCTGGTAGGAACGAAAATGAGCCTGGAATAAACAATAGCAAATGGTACAATACGCCCTATGACAAAACACATGATATATCAATAAATGCAAGTTATGAGTTGAATGAAAAATGGACGTTTAACTCTAACTTTCTTTTACAAACTGGGCAACCGACCAATTACCCGGTGGGTCAATATCAATTTCAAGGCTTGAATGTACCAATTTACGATGATAATCGTAGAAATTCTGACAGATTACCTGCCTACCACAGATTGGATGTTTCTGCTACTTTAACACCTAGCAAAAATAAAAACAGAAGATGGAAGGGAGAATGGGTTTTTGGTTTCTACAATCTTTATAATCGTAAAAACGCAGCTTCTATTTCATTCAAACAAAACCAAGAAACCTATAGAAATGAAGCTATAAAAACATCCATTTTTGGTTTGGTACCTTCAGTAACCTATAACTTTAAATTCTAAAAAATGAAAAAAATAGCCCTCTTTATATGTTGCTCAATCTTCCTTTTTAACTGTGAAGAAGTTGTTGAAATTGATGTTCCAACTGGAACACCAAAACTAGTCATCGAAGCACTCTTTGAAGTGTATTTCGACGAAATTCCTGTAACTACAGAAGCCATTGTAAAACTGCGTTTATCTGCGGGTTATTTTGATGAAGAGCTTCCGGTAGTAACCAATGCAATTGTGACTCTAGAAAACCTATCAACCAATACTTTTATTTCTTTTGAGGATGGAGATTTAGACGGAAATTACATTCCAACAAGCGCTTTTATCCCAGAAGATGATGTCGTTTATGAATTGTCTGTAACCTACAATAATGAAGTTTATAAAGGAAAAACAATCAAGGCAAAAACCCCTTTATTTATTAATGTTGAGCAAGGCACTAAAACGCTCTTTTCGGGCAATGAAACCGAAGTCATTGTAGAATTTTCAGATGATGAATTGGAGGATAATTTTTATCTGTTTGACTTTTCAAACAACTTATATTTATCAATAGAAGATCGTTTTTTTAATGGTTCTGATTATAATTTTTCTTTTTTCTATCAAGAAGAAGAAGTTGAAATTCCATCGGAGGTTCTGATAAAAATGGCAGGGGTTTCTCAAGATTATTACACGTATTTTAGAGTATTAACCAGTCAGAGCGGACAAAGTGGTGGCGGTCCTTTTCAAACAACTCCAAGTTCATTATTAGGTAATATTATAAATACATCCAATGCTGATCATTATCCTTTAGGTTATTTTAACATCTCAGAAACGGCTACATATACATTGAGCTTAACAGAATAAACAATACCTATAACATTCAATACATGCCTCAAAAATTGCCTTAAAAAGTGTATTTTTGAGGCATGTCATTTATAAAAACAACCGAACAAGATTCGAATTACAATCATTTAGAGAAAATGTCAATCACAGAAGTGTTGACAAATATTAATAATGAGGATAAAACTGTTGCTTTTGCTATTGAGAAAGTAATTCCCCAAATAGAACAACTCACTAATGCGATTGTTCTTCAACTTAAAAAAGGCGGACGGCTATTTTATATCGGTGCTGGAACGAGTGGTCGATTGGGTATTTTAGATGCTTCCGAATGCCCACCAACATTTGGTGTTTCACCAGGTCTAGTACTTGGTTTAATCGCAGGCGGTGATACTGCAATACGAGATGCGGTTGAGTTTGCCGAAGATGCAACAGATCAAGGTTGGAAAGACTTGAAAAAACATGCGATTACAAATAAGGATGTCGTTATTGGTATTGCTGCTTCTGGAACAACACCATATGTAATTGCAACGTTAGAGAAATGCAATCAAGAGCGCATTATCACAGGATGTATTTCATGTAATAAAAACAGTCCATTGGCTGCCGTTTCAAAATTTCCGATTGAAGTAGTAGTAGGACCTGAATTTGTGACAGGGAGCTCTAGAATGAAAGCGGGTACTGCACAGAAGATGATTTTAAACATGATTTCTACAACGACGATGGTGCAGTTAGGAAAGATAAAAGGAAACAAAATGATCGACATGCAGCTTTCAAACAATAAATTAGTGGAACGAGGTATTCGGATGCTAATGCTAGAATTAGAAATCAATCAAAAGACTGCAAGTACTTTATTAAAAAAACATGGTAGTGTTAGAAATGCTATTAAAAATTTCAACTTATGAGCACCGATGTAAATCTTCTAGGAAAAGCGCTAATCAGATTAGCCATCTTAATATTCTTATTTATTATATCTCCGATTTCATTAACAATCGCGTTTAAAGCGATCAAACTATACCCAGAGGGTCTAGCACATTGGTTCGCTATTCTTTTTTTAATCTTTGCTGGAGTTTTACTTATTTTTACTATCTTTTTTGCTTTTAAAACTTTTAGCAAAATTTCTAAAGCTATTTTCAATAAATAACTCTTTTTTATTAGTAGATGTTGAAATCTAACGGAATTATAATAATCTTAGCTTACCCTGACACCGTCGTTAAACCCTCTAAAAGAGATGTACTGAGTCCTTTTTGGCCCTACTTAGGTATTGGCAATAAAAATGGAGTTCAAGCTGGGCATGCTGCTTTATTGTTAATTAAAAAAGGGGTTCCTGAGATTAATTACTTCGACTTTGGCAGGTACATTACAACATATAAAAATGGGCGAGTGCGGTCAAAAGAAACTGATTTTGAGCTCTACATTCCAATTTCAGCAAAATTTAACAAGGGATCCTTATCTAACTTGGAAGAGATTTTGGTATGGATTGAAAGTCATCCTGAAAAAACTCATGGTACTGGAAGAATGATTGCAAGTATAAATGAAGAAATTGATCATAAAAAAGCATCGACCTTTATAAATAGCTATATCAATCAAAAAGAAATTCCATATGGTGCATTTATTAAAAATGGAAGTAACTGTGCACGATTTGTCGCCGATACATTAAGGTCTTCAACGCTTCAAAAAAAAATTAAAACAAAACTTACGATTTCATACTTATGTACACCGAGTCCGATTGGAAATGTTTTAAAGGGAAGAACAACAAATACCATATATCAAGTATATAATACAAAGGTAAGCCCTTATACCAATAGGTCTATCCTTAAAGAATATAAATCTTGCTTTTTTAATAAATTTGATACAGCCCCCTCAATAATGGAAGGTGAAATTCAACAAAAACAAGTATTTAATTCAAAAAAAGGAACTTGGCTCGCTGGTTGTGGAAGTGGCGCTTGGTTTACAATTGAAGAAAAAATAGATACTATTAACTATAGAGTTTCAAGATATACCTATACAGGAAAAAAAGATTTTGAAGGAGTTTTCAAAATGTCTGAAAATGGATTTGATATGAACTTAGAGTATCAATTTATACATCCTACAAATTGCCTGGAAGCCTTTATTATTCAAAAGGAAAAAAAGTTTACTCTGAGAAAAATAAGAAACTAAATATTACTTTTTTGGTGTGGTAGGATTGTATCCAAAATCGGCATCCTGTAATTCAATTCCTAATTGATTGACCAAAAAACCAATACTTGCAAAATGATGAATTGCATGAGAGTGTGCATACGCCAAAGCATTTTCTAAGGTATAATTGATGGTAACATCTCCGTTTCCTAAATTATCGGTCACCGCAATTGTTTTTGAAAAATCTTCATTTTTAAAAGCTAGCAACTTTTGAATCGTTTCATTAATATGACGAATTCCTTCTTCAGTTTTCTCTTCACAGATTGTATTTCTTTTTCGATCTGTAAAGTCTACATGTCCACTTCTAAAACCATTGATAATAGAAGTAAAAGCATCTAAAACGTGCCTTATATTGCACCCGATACTAGAAAAATAAGGGGGAACTGTGGCGTTACTATACTCACTATCTGTAATTGAATTCAACAATTGAATTCCGCGTTCTAAGTTTTTCTCTATTGCTTTTATCATATAAAAATATCCTTTTCTTTTTGCTTAATTACACATTCTAAATTTAATACATAATTCCTGATTGTATGCCTCATATAAAATAAAAACCCCCGTTTTTAAAAAATGAGGGTTTAATTTATAAAGACAAAATACATTAACGTATTAATTTCTTATATTTTATTCGCTTTGGCATTAAATCACCACCCAAACGTTTTTTCTTATTTTCTTCATAATCTGAAAAAGATCCTTCAAAAAAGTACACTTGACTATCTCCCTCAAAAGCCAAAATATGTGTACAAACTCTGTCTAAAAACCATCTATCGTGACTAATTACAACAGCACAACCTGCAAAATTTTCTAATCCTTCCTCGAGGGCTCTTAATGTATTTACATCCAAGTCGTTTGTTGGCTCATCTAAAAGCAATACATTTCCTTCTTCTTTTAAGGTCATTGCCAAATGTAAACGGTTACGTTCTCCACCAGATAAGGTTGAAACCTTTTTATTTTGTTCACTTCCCGAAAAATTAAAGCGACTTAAATATGCGCGGGAGTTTACTTGCTTCCCTCCCATCATTACTAAATCTTGTCCATCAGAAAAATTTTGCCAGATAGATTTTTCAGGATCAATATTGGCATGTGCTTGATCCACATAGGCTAATTTTGCCGTATCTCCAACATTAAAAGTTCCTCCATCTGGAGTTTCTTCTCCCATGATCATTCTAAAAATAGTTGTTTTACCTGCACCGTTCGGGCCAATAATACCAACGATTCCTGCTTGTGGAAGATTAAATTCTAAATTCTCATATAACAATTTATCTCCATAAGCTTTAGAAACCCCAGCGGCTTCAATTACATTGGTTCCTAAACGAGGACCATTGGGAATATAAATTTCCAACTTTTCGTCTACTTGCTTTTGATCTTGACTCATCAATTTGTCATAATTCTTCAAACGTGCTTTTTGCTTTGTTTGACGTCCTTTTGCTCCTTGACGAACCCACTCTAATTCTCTTTCCAATGTTTTTTGGCGCTTAGAAGCTGTTTTGCTTTCTTTTGCCATTCTTTGCGATTTTTGATCCAACCACGAAGAATAATTTCCTTTCCAAGGAATACCTTCTCCTCGATCCAATTCTAAAATCCATCCTGCTACATTGTCTAAGAAATAACGATCATGCGTTACTGCAATTACAGTTCCTTTATATTGTGCCAAATGATGTTCTAACCAATGAACTGATTCTGCATCTAAATGGTTGGTAGGCTCATCTAATAATAAAATTTCTGGCTCTTGCAACAATAATCTACAAAGGGCAACACGTCTTTTTTCTCCACCAGATAAAACACCAATTTTCTTATCCGAATCGGGAGTTCTAAGAGCGTCCATCGCAATTTCTAGTTTGGTATCTAATTCCCAAGCATTTGCTGCATCAATTTTGTCTTGCAACTCTGCTTGTTGGTTCATTAGTTTCTCCATCTTATCTGCATCAGAATAGACTTCTTCCAAACCAAACATGTCGTTAATTTTATTGTATTCCTCTAGAATAGCAACCGTTTCTGCAACACCTTCTTTTACAATTTCTAAAACTGTTTTTTCTGGGTCTAATTGAGGCTCTTGTTCTAGATAACCAACATTATATCCAGGAGAAAAAGTAACATCTCCTTGAAAATTTTTCTCTGCTCCAGCAATAATTTTCAGTAAAGTAGATTTTCCAGATCCGTTTAAACCAAGGATTCCAATTTTTGCGCCGTAAAAGAAACTTAAATAAATATCTTTTAGTACTTGTTTTCCGGTAGATTGGTAGGTTTTCGAAACCTTATTCATCGAAAAAATTACTTTCTTATCGTCACTCATTAAGTATTATTTTTAGTATTTTTTTTGAGATTTTTAGAACCTAGACTCTACCTTTTAAAGCATTGAAAACCCAAGCTATTGCAAAAAAACCGCCACCGACAGCTCCAAAACCCCACGCAGATACTTCTCTATATTTGAGAAGGCCTAAAGCGATTAATCCTAGTCCTACAAATATCATTATAAAGGTGGCCCATGAAAGGACCGTATTTTTATTCATCATTTTAATTTATTCTTTTAGGGGTAGACAAGTATATACTTGCATTTAAATATAGTGCAACAAATATCGGTTATTTATTTAAAAAATTAAATAATCGAAATCGAAATTTATTTTGTTTTTAAAAGCCGTTACCTCTTCTTTGCCCACCTCTTCTTCTATTCATCCTATTTGTTGGGGGACGTGCACTTGTGTTTCTTGGGCGTTTTGGCAACAGTTCTCTCTTTACGTTTTTTTGATACTTTATCCACTTCTTGTATTGTTTTTTAGACAAAACAGTTTTAAAGGAGCTATTAATGGTTTCTTCAAATTTTGCGACAGAATCTCTGATTGGCAAAATTATCATTTCTATATTTTTACGAAGCTTTCTTCTTAGTTCTAAATTTGTTCTTGATTGTTCACCAACTGTGTTGACTAAATCTTCCAAATCGCGTAACTCTTGAAAGTTTAAAAAAGAAATATTCTTTACTTTACTATTGTAAGTTCGGAGTTCTTTGATTGTAATTTTTTTTAAGTCTTCACTTTTTACTTTAATTTTTTTAGGGATTTCATCTATTTGATAATAAAAAATATTTGCTGCATTTTTAGCATTATATTTTAACATTTTAGGAGGTTCCTGTGCATTCAATAAAAAACTTTGAAACACTAAGAGTATGATTACTATTTTTTTCATATAAATGATATCTGGGATATTTGTGTTTTTATTTTAAATATTTTGTTAGGTAAAAGTAATTAAAAATCTATAAACTAGCGGCTAATCTTGCACCTTGATTTATGGCTCTTTTTGCATCCAACTCTGAGGCAAAGTCAGCTCCACCAATAACATGCACTATTTTGCCTGCATCTATTAGCGGTTGATGTAATTCTTTAAATGGAATTTGACCTGCACAAATTACAATCGTATCGACCTCTAAAATTTTGGCTTCTTCATTTTGAATGTAATGCAGTCCTTGATCGTCTATTTTCGAATAGGTAACATCTCCAATAAATTGAACTTTTTTCTTCTTTAAAGTAGATCTATGAATCCAACCGGTCGTTTTACCTAAATTCCCTCCAAACTTTCCTTTACTTCTTTTGAACATAAAAATTTCTCTTGGTGAGGAATGAAATTCCGCTTTTACATTTTCGATACCACTACGAGCCCCTAAAGTTTTATCGATTCCCCATTCTTTTAACCATGCATCTATATTTTGTGAAGTAGCAGCTCCGTCATGCGATAAATATTCTGAAACATCAAAACCAATTCCGCCAGCACCAATAACTGCAACCCGCTTACCTACCGGTTTTTTTAATTTTAAAACATCTAAATAACTCAATACTTTTTGATGTTCAATTCCTTCAATTGTTAATGCTCTTGGTTGAATTCCAGTCGCTAGAATTATTTCGTCAAAATCTGATTTTATTAAATCTTCGTTCGTAACTCTGGTGTTTAATTTCACCTCAACTAGATGCAATGCTATTTGTTTGTTAAAATAACGCAACGTTTCATAAAACTCTTCCTTCCCGGGAATTTGTTTTGCAAGATTAAATTGTCCTCCAATTTCTTTATCAGCGTCAAATAAGGTTACATTATGACCTCTTTGCGCAGAAATTGTTGCCGCTGCTAAACCTGCGGGTCCAGCGCCAATAACGGCAATTTTCTTTTTATTTTTGGTTGGAAGATAATTGAGTTCCGTTTCATGACATGCTCTTGGATTCACCAAGCAACTTGCCACTTTTTGCTCAAAAACATGATCTAGACAAGCTTGGTTACAACCAATACATGTATTTATTTCATCCGCTTTTTCAGCTGCTGCTTTATTCACCCATTCTGGATCTGCTAAAAAAGGTCTTGCCATGGAAATCATATCTGCATCTCCATCTGCCAGCACTTTCTCTGCAGTTTCTGGCATATTAATCCTATTTGTTGTTATTAACGGGATCTTAATTTCTGCTTTCATTTTTTTGGTAACCCAAGTAAATGCTGCTCTCGGAACTGAAGTTGCAATGGTTGGGATTCGTGACTCATGCCAACCGATACCAGTATTAATAATGGTAGCTCCCGCTTTTTCGATTTCTTTTGCTAATTGTACAACTTCTTCCCAAGAACTTCCATTTTCTACTAAATCTAACATCGATAATCGATAGATTATGATAAAATTTGGACCAACAGCTTCTCTTATTTGCGCAATCAATGCAATTGGCAAACGCATTCTATTTTCATAATCGCCTCCCCATCCATCAGTTCTTTTATTGGTTCTCTTTGCAATAAACTGATTAATCAAATATCCTTCAGACCCCATGATTTCTACACCATCATATCCTGCTGTTTTTGATAATTTAGCACAGTTTACAAAATCGCGAATTGTTCTTTGAATTCCCGACTGTGTTAACTTGAAGGGTTTAAAAGGTGTTATTGGTGATTTTATTTTGGAGGGAGCAACATTAAACGGATGGTATCCATAACGTCCTGAATGTAAAATTTGCATACAAATTTTACCACCTTCTTTATGAACTGCGTTGGTTATTTTTTGGTGTTCTTTGGCGTGTTTCTTGGTAGACATTCTCGCTGCAAAAGGACCTGTCCAACCTTGTATATTTGGCGAAATTCCACCAGTTACAATAAGGCCTACTCCACCCTTAGCACGTTCTGCATAATAGGTTGCTATTTTATCAATTCCATTTTTCTCTTCTTCTAATCCTGTATGCATAGAACCCATCAGAATTCTATTTTTTAGGGTAGTAAACCCTAAGTCTAAAGGCTTAAAAATATGTTTGTATTTCATTTCTATTCATGTTAAATTTACTATGCATGCATAACATTTAGCAAGATACCTTTTATTTCTTGAATGAAAAAAAAAAATGAAATTGAATCTAACTAAAAATACCCTGGAGCAACCATATCAATAATCAATTTTAGAAAAAGAGCTTTAAAAAAAGTAGCAATTTTATTTTTATGGGTTAATACAAATGTCCCATTTTACCTTGTTGATAATCACGCATTGCTTCTAATATTTCAGTTTGCGTATTCATAACATAAGGTCCGTATTGAGTCACTTTTTCAAGAATAGGCTCACCCGATAAAATTAAAATTGTACTGGTTGTTTTTGCTTTAAAATGAATTGAATTTCCATCTTGATTGAAAACAATCATTTGATTTTCACCTTTTTTTAAGACTTTAGTATCATTTACTAAAACGGTCCCATCCAAAACATAGATCAACGACTGGTGATTTTGTGGAATATCAACATCAAGCATTCCATTTTCTTGAGCTTCAGCAGTAAAAACATTAACCGTTGTTTGAGTTTTAATCAATCCTGTTTGGTCTTTTTGATTTCCTGCAATCACATTTAATTGCACTTTTTGATCCTCTGAAAATATTTTAGGAATTTGAGCTGCTTCCAGATGTTGATAATTTGGAGGCATCAATTTATCTTTTGCTGGCAAATTTAGCCACAACTGAATTCCTTCCAAGGTACCTCCTTTTTTTACAAATTCTTTGGTAGGTGCTTCTGCATGCACAATTCCATGTCCTGCAGTAGTCCACTGAACATCTCCTGCTTTCACAACCATCTCATTCCCAAGAGAATCTCTGTGAAATTGCTCGCCTTGAAAAAGCAATGTAATTGGTTCAAAACCTCTGTGAGGGTGCGGACCTAAATCAAACGGATTGTTAAATTCTGAGATTGCATAGGGTCCATAATGGTGTAACAAAATGAACGGATCTACATTTTCAATTCCTTCTGACGGTAAAGGCTGTCGCAATCGTATGGGTCCCATATTTACAAATGGGCTTGCTATGGTTTGCTGTATCGATTTGAGTATTTTCATTTTATAAATTTTTCTTTTGGAAAGGATGTTTTTTTATCTAATTTTATCTAATAAATCACTTAAAATGGCTGCTTCTTCTTCGGATAATTTATCTAAAAAAGAAATATTTCCATGGGTATCAATCTTGGTTAATAGAGACAAACCTGCTTTTGTAATTACAACATAAACAACTCTTCGGTCTTCTTTGCAGCGTGTTCTTTCAATCAATCCTTTTTCACACAATTTATCCATCAGACGAGTGGCGTTTGGTGCACGCTCTATCATTCTATTTTTAATAAGTTGTACCTTGATTTCTTTTTTTGCACCTCTTAAAATCCTTAAAATATTGTACTGCTGAGGAGAGATCCCATAAGGTTTGAAAAATTCATTTTCTTTGCTATTCAACCAATTTGCGGTATATTTTATATTAATAAGTGCTTTTATTTTTTCAGATTCAAACTCAGACTGAATGTCTTTACCAATATCTCCCATTACTATCCTTTTAACATTAAACTTTCCATAATTTTATTGAATTCGTCCGAAGATGGTACGCGATAAATTTTTTCATCTACAAAAAGAGTTGGCACTTTTACTTGCCCGTCATACAGTTCTTTGGTATGCATTCTTGCGGTTTCATCTTTTAAAATATCTATATATTCAAAAGGGATTTCTCCCATTCTTAAAAAATTTTTAAAAGCAACTGTATGTGCGTGTCCTTGCTTGCCGTACAAACGTATTCTCATTGTTGTTTTTTATGTGAACAAAAATACACTATTAGTATTTATTTCCCAAGGAATCTATTTTAAATGCAATTATTTTTTTGGTAACTCTTCTAAGAAATAATTAATTTTAATGTTATTGATTTCATAATATTCTTATTTTAGCAAATACAACATGCCCCTTTTAACATGAAAAAAATCCTATCTTTAATAATATTATTGTCTTTTACCCCTATTTTCTCCCAAAATGGTTCTTCAGATTGTGAAGGAGCTGAACCTTCATGTTCTGATGAAGACGGGATTAACATTTTCCCAAATACAACAGGTGTTCCAAGTACTGGTCCAATCGGTTGTCTAAATACAACACCGAATCAGGCTTGGTTTTTTATAAAAGTTGATCAATCTGGATCACTAGAATTTGATATTATTCAGAGCACCGCATTTGATGTAAGAGGGAATCCTACTGATGAACTTGATGTTGATTTTGTAGCGTGGGGACCATTTAGAAGTCCTAGTGGTCAATGTAACACTATATACCAAGGGACCACTGTACAGGGTGGGACTACCCCTTTACCTGATAACGTTTCTGGTAATACACTCAGCAATTTTTATATCAATAACGAAGACAACTCTGACATTATTGATTGTAGTTGGTCTGGCCTCTCTACTGAAAGATTTAGAATCCCTAATGCAAATGCTGGTGATTATTATTTATTATTAATTACAAACTGGGACGATGAACCTGGGTTTATCAAAATTGAACAAACAAATTTTGGAGAAGCTGGTGCAGGAGTTACCGATTGTAGTATTGTTGTAGGGGAGTTAGGTGCAGATCAAGATGTCTGTATTGGAACCGATGTTGAATTAGATGCAACTCCAACTACTGGAACTGTAGATACTTACGAATGGCAGTTGGATACTGGCTCTGGATTCAATACAATTGCTGGAGAATCAAGCGCTACTCTAAATATCACAAATAATGTATCTGGAATTTATAAGGCAATTGTTACGGATACTGATGGAAATATTGGACAAGATGAAGTAGAAATCACCTTTTTTGACGTTCCGACTGCTACCACTCCAGACAATGTAGAAATCTGTGATTCCGATGGTGATGGGTTTCATGCTTTTGACTTTGATACCGATGTTACTCCACAAATATTAAACGGGCAATCGGCAACCGATTTTGAAGTTTTATATTTTACAAGCCTGGCCGATGCGGAAGCAAATGTAGCAGGAACAAATATCAGTGGGAGTAGTTACTCAAATGCAACTGCTTTTACGTTGGAAACCATTTTTGCTCGGATCCAAAACGTTGGTGTAGAAGCCTGTGGTGATATTGTCGAATTTACAATTCAAGTTTTTGAAGAACCAACTGCAAATGACCCTGGAAATATTGTTATTTGTGATGACAATGGAGATGGATTTCATACATTCAACTTTGATACTGACACAACACCTGTCATTTTAAATGGGCAATCTAACACCGACTTTGAAGTGCTTTACTTCAACAGTTTAACAGCTGCTCAGGACAATATTGCAGGCACAAATTTAAACGGGAATAGCTACACTAATACTACGGCATTCACAATTGAATCTATCTTTGCTAGAGTTCAAAATAACGCAGATACAACCTGTTCCAATATTATCGAATTTACCATTGATGTCATTAGTGAACCTGTTGCAAATACTCCAACGAACATCGAAATCTGTGACACGGATGGAGATGGATTCTATGCTTTTGATTTTGATACAGATATTACTCCTCAAGTACTAGGATCTCAATCGGATACTGATTACGAAGTTTTATATTTTACTAGCTTGGCTGCTGCGGAAGCAAATGTAGCAGGAACAAATATTAGTGGGAGTAATTATACAAATGCAACTGCTTTTACATTGGAAACCATTTTTGCTCGAATCCAAAACGTTGATGCAAACGCCTGTGGTGATATTGTCGAATTTACAATTATTGTTTTTGATGAACCAACGGCCAATGATCCTGGAAATATTGTTATTTGTGATGACAATGGAGACGGTTTTCATACATTCAACTTTGATACTGATACAACACCTGTCATTTTAAACGGGCAATCTAACACCGACTTTGAAGTGCTTTATTTCAACAGTTTAACAGCTGCTCAGGACAATATTACTGGTACAAATTTAGACGGTACAAGTTACACTAATACAACGGCATTTTCAATTGAATCTATCTTTGCTAGAATTCAAAATAACGCAAATACAACCTGTTCTAATATCATTGAATTTACCATTGATGTCATTAGTGAACCTGTTGCAAATACTCCAACGAACATCGAAATCTGTGACACGGATGGAGATGGATTCTATGCTTTTGATTTTGATACAGATATTACTCCTCAAGTACTAGGATCTCAATCGGATACTGATTACGAAGTTTTATATTTTACTAGCTTGGCTGCTGCGGAAGCAAATGTAGCAGGAACAAATATCAGTGGGAGTAGTTACACAAATGCAACTGCTTTTACATTGGAAACCATTTATGCTAGAATACAGAATAATATCATTACCAGCTGTAGTCAAATTATCGATTTTACCATTCAGGTGTTTGACAATCCAATAGCAAACACCCCTTTAGATGTTGCAATTTGCGATACCGATAGAGATGGGTTCCATGTATTCAATTTTGACAGCGACATTACTCCACAAGTGCTCGCAGGACAAGCTATATCAGATTTTACTGTGACTTATTTCTCAAGCCTTACTGCTGCACAAGATAATATTGCAGGTACAAATTTAGACGGTACAAGTTATACAAACACAACTGCATTTGGAATTGAATCTATCTTTGTTAGAATTCAAAATAATGCAAATACTTCCTGTAGTGATATTGAAGAATTTACAATCAATGTATTTGACAATCCAATTGCAAACACTCCAATTGATATCGAAATTTGTGATACAGACAGAGATGGATTTCACGCCTTCAATCTTGATGCAACGATTACTCCACAAATATTAAATGGGCAGAATGCGTCTAATTTTAATGTCTCTTATTTCACAAGCCTTACTGCTGCTGAAGCAAATGTAGCAGGAACAAATATCAGTGGTTCAAGTTACACCAATACAACAGCTTTCACTCAAGAAACAATCTATGCTCGAATTCAAAATAACGCAAATACAACATGTAGTGATATTGTTTCATTTACAATCAATGTGAATGATGTTGCAAGTCCAAATCAACCTTCAATTTACAGACTTTGTGATGATGAATTAAGTGGTTCTAACTCAGACTTAACAACAAATAGTTTTTTATTAAACACTAAAGACAATGAAATATTAGGCTTAACAAATTCGAATTTAGATTTTTCGATTTCTTACCACACAACTTCTATTGGAGCACAAACAAGTGCAACGAGTGATGTTATCGATAAAACTGTTCCTTATGCAGTCACAAATTCACAAAGTGTTTTTGTTCGTATTGAAAACAGCAACAACCCAGATTGTTTTGTTGCTGCAGATGACAGTGTTGGAAGTACATTTACTTCTTTTGAGTTAAAAGTAGACCCGTTACCAACGTTAACAAATCCAGCTGAATTTATTCAATGTCACAATGAAATAGATCTGAGTACTACGGTTATTTTAACAGACGCCATACCGTTACTTTCTCCGAATTATATGGCAAATGGCGAAGTTTTTGAATTCTATGCTACAGAGTCAGATGCAAATGCTGGAACTTCTGAAATTACAGGATTAGATTTACAAACCTATTCTGTTACTGGAACTGGAGAAGCTTGGGTTCGAGTATTTTCTGATCAAGGATGCTATCGCATTGGGAAAATTAATATTACAATTAATTTAAGTGCAGACATCCCGTATGATCGTACTTTTATTACCTGTGACGATTTCTTAGATATCAATGGGAATGACAACGCGAATAATGACGATACAGATGGGATTGCAACTTTTGACTTTAGTGACGCTACAGACGAAATAAAAGCTTTCTTCCCTGTGGCAACTAGACCCAATTTAACGATTTCGTATTATGAATCAGAATTGGACAGAGCAAGTAACATGAATGACATAAACAGTCAAATAGGGAATTATAGAAATAATAATGACCCAAGTTTTGCGAATAATCAAACCATTTACGTAAAAATAATCGATGGAAACAGCAACGCTTGCTTTGGTACAGCAAATGTCTTTTTACAAGTAGATACGGTTCCTATTGCAAACAGTTTAGCAC